>ERZ773208.24-NODE-24-length-135174-cov-20.107328_pt1 | contig 135174 bp, 126 predicted proteins | sample MGYA00581006_ERZ773208 | MGnify/ENA primary metagenome ERZ773208 (study PRJEB29015, sample SAMEA2737793) | human gut metagenome | biome: human gut; feature: human-associated habitat; material: faeces | place: China | collected 2012 ... | reverse complement strand
GGCGGAAAAGACCCGCTGTTTGGGCATGTTGACGGTTTTCAGATAGACCCTAATTGGAGTTCAGTATGAACAGCAGGACGCCTTCGGCGTCGGCGCGCCCAATGACGCCTATGCCCGGTACTTTACCGGCCAGTCCTACCTCAAGCCCCTGACCGTTCCTGGCCAATGCCCCGTGTTTCTTGCCAATGTGACCTTCGAGCCGGGATGCCGGAACAACTGACACATCCACCATGCCACCAAAGGCGGCGGGCAGCTGCTGATCTGCACCGCGGGCGAGGGCTGGTATCAGGAGGAGGGCAAAGATGCCGTCTCCCTGACGACGGGTACGGTCATCACCATTCCGGCAGAGGTCAAGCACTGGCATGGGGCGAGGGCCGATTCGTGGTTCAGCCACATTGCCGTGGAGGTTCCCGGCGAGAATACCCGCAACGAATGGTGCGAGCCGGTTACCGACGAGGAATATGCCAGACTCAAATATACATTCTGGCAGCAAGAAGCGCAAGCCCGATGGGGCTTGCGCTTCACTGCTTTATAGAGTTACTTCTTGTGCTTTTTCTTGTACAGAACGACCAGCACTATGATACCGGCCAGGGACACGCAGAGGATGCCTGCCCACATGCCGATGTGGCTGTCGTCGCCGGTCTTCGCCGGGGAGCCGGTGGCTTGGATTGTCGCCTTCTCCACGTATTCGCAGACCTCACAGGTGCGGGTCTTTTCTCCGTCCTTTCTGGACGTCGCCTTTTTGGTGATGACCCATTTGCCGAAGGTGTGGGACTCCTTGGCTACGACCACTTCGCCGCAGCACGACCATTTCTGCTCGTGGGTGGTCTTGGTGGTCGTCCATTCCTTCTTGCCGGTGTGGTTGTCGGAATCCTTTTCGCCGTATTTGCCGCCGCAGCCGGCGCAGGTTGCTTTCTCCGTGCAGGTGGCGGTGCCGCCGGAGCAGCTGACCGTCTCCGTGTGAGTCTTGTCACGTTTGCAGACGTGGGTGTGCGTACCGTCGCCGTTGGACGTCCACTTGCCCCAGTCGTGGCCGAGGGCGGGGATGGACACGTCTTTGGATGCGTCCTTTGCCCAGTCGGCTTTAAAGGAAACCTGATATCTCCCCAGGCCAGCCGCAAGGCAGGTCGGCTCGGTGATGACGGAATAGTCTCCCGTGACGGTTTCGGATTCCACGTGGGCAGCGTCATTCTCGCAGACGCGCTTCGCGGTACAGGTATAGCCGGTCCCGGTCTGCGTCCATGTATACGTTGCCGTACCCCAGGTATGGCCGATGGCGGGAAGGAGAACGTCCTTGGTCTGCGCGGGGAAGCCATACGCAGCAGAGAACGTTGCCGTATATGTGCCGGTACCTGCATTCAGGCAGGTCGGCGCCTTTTTCACAGCGTAGGCCACGGTCGCAATATCGGAGACATCGGCATCACAGTTTTTGCACTTGCCGGATGCCACGCACATATAGCCGTCCGTAACGGCTGTCCATGTATAGCTCGGTTCATCCCAGTCATGGTCGAGAACATTGCCGGTCTCGAAGGTTTCCGTTCCCTTTTCGCCGCAGAAAGTACAGGACTTGTAGTAGACCGCCTTTGCCGTGCAGGTGGCGGCGGATTTCAGGTACTTTGCATCCACGACTTCCGCCGTGAAATTATGTGCTGCCAGATCGCCGTATTCCGCCTTGCAATCCTCGCAGGCAGCTTTCGCCGTGCAGGTGGCCGTGCCGCCGGAGCAGCTGACGGTCTCGGTGTGGCTTTCGTCAGTCTTGCAGACGTGGGTGTGGGTGCCGTTGCCGTTGGGCTGCCACTCGCCCCAGTCGTGGCCGAGGGCATTGCCGGTCTCGAAGGTTTCCGTTCCCTTTTCGCCGCAGAAAGTACAGGACTTGTAGTAGACCGCCTTTGCCGTGCAGGTGGCGGCGGATTTCAGGTATTGTTCTGCGACTTTCTCTGTAAAGCTGTGTGCGCCCAGCCCGCCGTATGCGGCGCCGCAGGTCGAACAGACTGCCCTGTCCTTGCAGGTGGCCTTGCCGCCGACGTGCGCGGCTTTGTTTATGATGGCATTGCAGCAAGAATACACCTGCCAGTGCTCCTTGTCGTCTCCCTGCCACTCGTTCGGCTTAAGGTCACTGTGGTTGGTGGGATCGAGGTTACCATACGCTTTGCCGCAGGTCGTACAGACGGCTTTTTTGTTGCAATAGGCCGTGCCGCCGGTATGGACATGGGCTGCGCCGGATTTCAACTCCAGCTTTTTGTCCGCATTGTATTCCACGTGGTAGCCGGTGTCATCGGAGGAGAAATAACCCGAATAGTCCGTATCGCTCGCAGTGGAAAATACCGTTTTTTTGGCTGAAATGCCAATATTTGCACCGCTGGCAACTGTGCCGAGCGTAATGATTGGCAAATCGCCGCTATTGGTAAATCCATATCCTAAGTACAGGTTTTCGGTGGTCGTGGCTGAATCAGGCGTATATGTCCGGGTGTTCCCGGTAATAACGGTGGAACCGGAGATGCTGATCTTGCCGACACCGGACCATTTGTTGCTTTCCACGTATACACCGCCGCCGTGGTGGGCCTCATTTGTGTTGACTTTGTTTCCGGTGATGGTGCCGCCGTACAGATTCAATGCGCCTTTTGTGCCCACATAGATACCGCCGCCGTCACTGGTGGCTGTGTTCTCCGTGATCGTGCCGCCGTACATGTTCATCGTGCCGTTTGCTACCTCAACGCCGCCGCCAAAGCCTGTTCTATTGCCGCCTCTCAGCGTGCCGCCGTACATGTTAAAAGTGGCATTATAATTGCCAGCATCGTCAACACTGACGCAGCCTTTTGAACCGCCGGAAACCGTCCCCGTCTTTTGGGCGCTGCAATCGCACAGATAAAGCGTGCAATCCATATAGCCAACCCAAATAAAGTATTGTCCCAAATTGAGCGTATGCCCGTTCAGGCAGAGATAGAGCGTCTTTCCTCGCTGGTCGCTATCTCCCAGGACTCTCAAATCGTCGTCTAGCGTTATGTCATTCTCCAGATAAGCGTAGGCTACGTTGACTTTTTCGATGTTGAAAATCTGGCGAAGGGAGTTTGCCGTTTTGCACGCCGTATAGGTCACGTCCTGGTGGCTGGTATGATCGCCCGCGTTGACGCTGCCGCCGCAGAAGCAGTGGGTATGCGTCGCCTGCACGGCAATGCCGTTCTCCGCAAGCTGCGGAGCGAGGCCGGACGCTTCGCCGTCTTCAGGCGTCCCGTCCTCTTCAAACGCTTCGTCGTCCTCGTCTTCGGGCGCGGGATCGTCCACATCCGGCACTTTGGTATACAGAGCGCAGTTTTCCGGCTGCGCGCCCTCTGCGCCGCAGACGGGGCAGCCTTCGTTCATTTCTTCCGCTGTGCAGGCCGTTTCGCAGATGCACGCGGGCAGGTTTTCCCCGCCGTCCTCGGCAAAGGCTGCGGTGGGCAGCACCGACAGTGCCATGACGAGCACAAGCAGAATACTGAGCAGTCGTTTCTTCATGGTGATTCCTCGCTTTCTTCCGGCGTCTCCCGTCCCCCATGGGAGGCGCGTTGACAGAAGGGCATTGCATCGGGATATATCACGATGCAAGAGAGTACTCCCTTGCAATACCTATTGACTTATTTCTTCACAGGCTCTGTCAGCCCGGTGAGGGAAAATTCGTAGCGCATGGCCAGCGCCTTAAAGAGCTTCTGCATCACCTGTTCGGCAATTCCCCGGATGTCCAGCCCCTCGACGAAGCGGATGACCTGCTCCACTTCCTCCTTGGGGACGTTGTACGCCCGCAGGCTCATGGTGAGAAACAGCCTTAGCTTCTTTTCCAGCGTCAGCTCCCCGTCGCAGGGGTGCGCCATGTAGCCGCGCATGATGCTGGCCGAGCCGATCTCCATATCGTAAAAGTCCCGCTCTGTGGCGTCCGGCAGGTAGCTGCCAAAAATGCCGTGCAGCTCCTTCGCCGTCTCCCGGAGAATATATTCGGAGGCCTCCTTCTCGGTGTAGGCTTCGATGTAGATTTCCCGGAGATTTTCGTTCAGCTCCGTCAGGGTCATCTGGATGGCCGTCTCCACCGCGTAGACGTACACCGGCGGCAGCTTCGCCCCCGCCTCCCCCCGCGCCATGGCGAATTGGTTGGAGAACATGAATTCCACCAGCTCCGTCAGGACGCCGTCCTTGGCACGGAAAATATTCTGGAAGGTGCTGTAGGAAACGTCGGCTTTTTCAATAATCTCCGCCAGCGTCGAACGTTTGTAGCCCTTTTCCAGAAAGAGCCGAACACAGACGGTGAGAATCCGTTTTTTCGCGGGCAGACTTGCGCTTGTAATGGCCATAGGGGTCACTCCTCTTATTGGATGGTATATATACCATCAGTATATCACGCTTCCTTAAGAATCGCAATCCCTTTTTTGGCGCAAATCGGGGAAACTTTTCCCGAAATGGAATCTTAAGAAACGCCGGCATCGACTTTCTTTGGCGCATGTGCTATGATGGGACAAAAAAGGCAGGTGCATGATATGCGGGAGATCTTATTGCTGGAAGACGACACGACGCTGGGCAGGGGCATTCAGCTGGCGCTGCAAGACCCGGATGTGACGATTGCCCTGACCGGGACGCTTTCTCAGGCGCGGGAAATGCTGGCGCAGAAGAAATTTGACCTGCTGATTCTGGACGTGAATCTCCCGGACGGCAGCGCTCTGGATTTGCTGCGGGAGGTGCGGCAGGGGGAAGCCGTTCCCGTGATCCTACTGACGGCAAATGACTTGGAGATGGACGTGGTCACCGGGCTGGAATCCGGGGCGGACGACTACATCACGAAGCCCTTTTCCCTGGCAATTCTCCGGGCGCGAGTGAACGCCCAGCTTCGCCGGAGAGTGAAATTCTCCTGCGTGGAACTGGACGGCTTCCGGTTCGATTTTGAGCGGATGGCGTTCTGGAAGAACGGTGAACCCATTGAGCTGAGCAAGACGGAGCAGAAGCTCCTGCGGCTTCTGGTGGAGAACCGTGGGCAGACCGTATCCCGGGGCGTTCTTATTGACCGCATCTGGACGGACGGGGCGGATTTTGTGGACGAGAACGCCCTGTCCGTCACGGTGAAGCGTCTGCGGGTCAAGCTGGAGGACGACCCGTCCAGCCCCCAATACCTGAAAACGGTGTACGGCCTCGGCTACACATGGGCGGTGAAGTGATATGACGGCCTTGGGATACGGAATTCTCGCGGCGGCAATCGTCCTCTGCGCCGCCGCAGTCTGGTGTGAGCGCCGGAAGACCCGCCGGACACTGGAAAAGCTGAATGAGATGCTTACCGATGCCATGCAGGGGGACTTTACGGAGGACAGCTTCGACGAGACGCTGCTTTCCGCGCTGGAAAGCAAGCTGGCGCACTACCTCGCGGCGTCCACGGTATCCGCCCGGAACGTCAGCACGGAAAAGGAAAAGCTGAAAACCCTGATCGGGGACATTTCCCACCAGACGAAAACGCCCATTGCCAACATTCTGCTCTACACCCAGCTCCTGCGGGAGCAGCCGGGGAACACGGTGTGTCTGGACGCGTTGGACGCCCAGACGAGGAAGCTCCAAAGTCTCATTGAAGCGCTGGTGAAGACCTCCCGGCTGGAATCCGGGGTAATCGCTCTGCGCCCGGAGCCGGGGGCGCTTCAGGACGTTCTATCCTCGGCGGTATCCCAGCTGGAGCCGAAGTCCGGGGAAAAGAACATTTCCATCACTTTTCTTCCCACGGATGCCGAAGCGGTTTTCGACGCAAAATGGACGGAGGAAGCCGTATTTAACCTGCTGGACAACGCCGTCAAGTACACCCCCGCCGGCGGGGCGGTTCGTGTGTCCGCGTCCGCCTACCAGATGTTTTCGGCCATTCACGTGGCGGACAACGGGCCGGGGATACCGGAGGACGAGCAGCCGAAGGTATTTCAGCGCTTCTATCGGGGCTTAAGCAATCCCACGGAGGAAGGCGTGGGCATCGGGCTGTATCTGGTGCGTCAGATCGCCGAGGGGCAGGGCGGCTACGTGAAGGTCAGCTCCAGGCCGGGCGAGGGCAGCACATTTTCCCTGTACCTCCCCCGGGAAATCTGTCAACACTGTTAGATTCCGGAAAGAATGTAGAAAGAATCCTGTAGTAAAGTCTGTAGTGTGAAAACAATACAGACTTTTCTATTTGGGAGGTTATTATGAGTATTTTGGAAACCAGAAACCTGCGCAAAATCTACGGCTCCGGTGACACGGAGGTTCGGGCGCTGGACGGCGTGAACCTGAGTGTGGACAGCGGCGAATTTGTCGCCATTGTGGGCACCTCCGGCTCCGGGAAATCCACCCTTCTGCACATGCTGGGCGGCCTTGACCGGCCCACCTCCGGCAGCGTGATCGTGGACGGGAAGGACATCTTTTCTCTGAAAGATGAGGCGCTGACCATTTTCCGCAGGCGGAAGATCGGCTTTGTCTTCCAGAGCTACAATCTGGTGCCGGTGCTGAACGCGCGGGAAAACATCGTCCTGCCCATCCAGCTGGACGGGCGGCAGGTGGACGAGGATTTCCTCGACAAAATTGCAAACACGCTGGGCCTTGAAAAGAAGCTGGGGAGCCTTCCCAGCCAGCTGTCCGGCGGTCAGCAGCAGCGGGTGGCCATCGCCCGCGCCCTTGCCGCCGCCCCCGCCATCATTCTGGCGGATGAGCCTACGGGCAATCTGGATTCCAGAACCAGTCAGGACGTGCTGAGCCTGCTGAAAGTCACCAGCCAGAAATTTGCCCAGACCATCGTCATGATTACCCACAACGAGGAAATCGCCCAGACGGCGGATCGGATCATCCGCATTGAGGACGGACGGATCGTGAGGTGAGCGGCATGAAGGTGAAAAACGGAAGCTGCATTCGCCATTTAAGCTTCAAGACCCTGATGGCCGCGAAAAAGCGGAACATCATCGCGGTGCTTGCCATCGCCCTGACCGCCCTGCTGTTCACGTCCCTCTTTACCATCGTAATGTCCATCAACGAGACGAACCAAAACTATCAGTTCCGCTCTGTCGGCGGGTATGCCCACGGTGCGTTCAAGGACGTGGACGAAGACCAGATCGCGGTGCTTTCGGCACATCCCGACGTCAAAGCCGTGGGCGTGCGGACGGTGTTGGGTCTTGCCACGCAGGGCGCGTTTGAAAAGGACTACGCCGAAGTCAGCTACATGGACGACAACAACGCCAAGTGGAGCTTTTCCCAGCCCACGGTGGGACGCACTCCGAAAAGCGGGAACGAAATTACCATGGACACCAAAGCTCTGGAGCTTCTCGGCGTAAAGCCGGAGCTGGGGGCACAGGTGAAGGTCACTTACACGCTGGCAGACAAAGAACAGATGGGCTGGGACATCACCGACACCTTTACGCTGGTGGGCTGGTGGGACTACGACGAGCTGCTGAGCGTCCACTTCCTCAACGTTTCCAAGGAATACGCCCAGAAGATCGAAAAAAAAGCCGTGGCGGGAGGCTTAAAGCCCTTCCGCACGGATTTGAGCGTTATGCTGAGAAGCTCCCTGAACATTGAAAACGACCTGACCAGAATCGGCGAGGACTGCGGCTACAGCATCGGCGAGGAGGCGGGGCAGCTTCGCATCGGCGTCAACTGGGGCTATACCGCCACCCAAGTTTGGGACACGCTGGGCGTTGGGGGAATCCTCGCCATGCTCGCCGTGCTGATTCTGGTGGCATTTACGGGATATCTGGTGATCTACAACATTTTCCAGATCTCCGTGGCGGGGGACATCCGCTACTACGGACTGCTCAAAACCATCGGCGTCACGCCGAAGCAGCTGCGGCGGCTGATCCGCCAGCAGGCGCTGCTGCTGAGCGCGCTGGGCATTCCGGTGGGTCTGCTGCTGGGCTACGGCGTTGGTGCCGCGGCGGTTCCCATCACCATGTCCACCTCCACGATGGGAGGCCGGTACACCACAGTCAGCGTTTCTCCATGGATATTCCTGTTTTCCTCAGTGTTCGCCCTGCTGACGGTGCTGCTTTCCTGCGCCCGGCCGGGGCGAATTGCCGGGAGGGTCTCTCCTGTGGAGGCGGTGCGCTACACCGAGCGTCAGTCGGCGGGGAAAACGCACCGGAAGGGCAGCAAAGTCACGCCTGTTCAGATGGCCGTCGCCAACTTAGGCAGAGATAAAAAGAAGACGGCGCTCGTGATGGTGTCGCTGTCCCTGACCGTCGTTCTGCTGAATCTGCTGGTCACGTTTATTGGCGGCTTTGACATGGACAAATATCTGAGCCGGCGAAGCTGCGCGGACTTTCTCATCAGCACACCGGACTACTTTAACTATCGGGGTTTTTCCCTGACCAAAGAGGCTGTGGAACCGGTGCGGGCAAACACAGCGCACTCTCTGGAGGGCTTTGCCTATCAGACCGGCGGGGTGGGTATGTATCTGCCGGAAAGCGTCTGGCGGGATGAAGCCGCCTTCTACAGCCGGGATACGGATATGGACATCGACGCGCTTCTCGCCCAGACGCCAAGAGACGGCGACAAGGTGCAGGCGGCGTCCCAGATAGAGGGGCTTGACCCGACGCTTGGAGAAAAGCTCACGGTGATCGACGGCAGCTTGGATTCCCTCTGGGAACCGGACAGCCATGCCATCGCCATTGCCGTGAATCTGGATGATTCCGGGAAGCTGCCTGACCCCGGGATTTATCCCGCCGTGGGCGAGAAAATCAAAGTCACCTATGGAAACGGCGATACTGCGTACGACGTAAACTACACCGTCTGCGCACTGGTGGACGTTCCCTACAACATGAGCAGCCGGTTCTATACCATGGGCTATCAGGCAATCCTCAGCGCGGACGCCCTGTACCGGGACGCCGGGGAGGGCAACGTGTTCCCCATGGTCTACCTCTTCGACACCCCCAGTCCCGAGGCGGAGGCCGCCGCGGAAAGCTACCTTGCCCAGCTCACTTCCGACCCCGACAGTCCCCTGATGTACGAAAGCAAGGCGACCCACCGGGCATATTTTCAGGAGTTCCGGATGACCTTTGTGATTCTGGGCGGGCTGCTGTGCGCCATCATCGGCATTGTGGGTATTCTGAATTTCTTCAACGCCATGATGACCGCCATTCTGGCGCGGAGCCGGGAATTCGCGGTTTTGCAGTCAGTGGGCATGACCGGCCGTCAGCTGGAAACCATGCTTCTCTGGGAGGGGCTGCTGTACACCCTTGGTTCCGGCCTGATTGCGGGGCTTCTGTCCGCCGCGGTGAACCCGCTGGCGGGGCGGCTTCTGGAAAGCGCCTACTGGTTCTACAGCTATCACTACACCATCACCCCGGTACTGGCCATGCTGCCCGCATTTATCGTGCTTGGCTGTGCCATCCCGGCGGTCATGTACCGTCAGGCGGTGAAGCAGAGCATCGTCGAGCGGCTGAGAAGTCTGGATACGTAACTATGGAAACAGCGGGAAGCCGGTCGGCCTCCCGCTGTTTTTTGAAAATTTTTGCATTATCGTGTGTTTTACTTGAATTATACTGAACTTCAATTAAAATCTTTAGAAAAGATTTTAATTGCCCGAAGGGCATGAAGTTCATATGAGACTTGTTTTGTGATTTCTTTCCTTATAAATCACAAAACCGGCAGCGCCATTAGGCGATGCCTTCCTGATTAAAATCAAAGATTTTAATCAGGAAATAGTATCAGAACGTTTCATAGAAAGCAGCTTCTTTATAAGTTCTCACCGTTGGTCGCGATGACATCGGCGTACCAGGCAGCAGATTCCTTGGGAATTCGCTCGCAGGTACGGTAATCTACGTAGACAATGCCGAAGCGCTCGTCATAGCCGGAGCTCCATTCAAAGTTATCCAGAAAACTCCACTGCAGATATCCGCGGATGGGCGTTCCTTCCTCGATGGCCTTGCCCAACTCCAAAAGATAACGGTGCAGGAAATCAATCCGGTCAAGGTCGTGCACCTTCCCGTCCAGATAGACCTTGTCGTTGCAGCTCAGGCCGTTCTCGGTGATGTAAATGGGCAGACCGTAGCGGCGGTAGATGTGCATAGGGCCATAGTGCAGCACTTCCGGCGTGACGCCCCACTTGCAAGCGGTCAGGGGGAAACCGGGATTGCGCTTGACTTCCTCGCCCTGTTCGTTGACCATGAAGCCCTGATAGATATTCAGGCCAAGATAGTCCGGCGTTTCCATCATATCCCAGTCCCCGGGATCAATGGTCGCGGCGAAGCGCTTAAAGGCATCCGACGCACTGTCGTCATAGTGGTGAAGAATCAGGCTGTCAAGGAAAACGTTGAAACTCCAGCCCACCTTCAGGTCAAAGCTGACGCGGTAGGCCGCTTCCCTTCCCTCCGGGGTATCCTTCTCGGGATATGCAAGGCTCCCGCATGGCACCACGCCCACAAGGGTTTCCTTGCCGCATACCTCCTTGATGGCTCGCTGGGCAGCGCTGTGGGCAAGGCAAAGGTTGTGGTAAACCAGAGCCACCTTCTCCTCCGGCAGCTTCCAGCCGGGGGCGTGATTGCCTGTTCCATAGCCAAGCTGAGCAATGCACTGAGGCTCGTTGATGGTCATAAAGTTTCGGACGCGTCCCTTGAAGCGCTGGGCGATGATACGGGCGTAACGTGCAAAAACGTCCGCAATCTCCCGGTTCAGCCAGCCGCCCTTATCCTGCAGGGCGCTGGGCAGATCCCAGTGGTAGAGGGTAATCAGCGGCTCAATCCCACTCGCAATCAATTCATCTACCAGATTGTCGTAAAACCGGAGTCCCTGTTCGTTGACCTCGCCGTCACCGTCAGGTATGACTCTCGCCCAGCTGATGGAGAAGCGGTATGCCTTGATATTATGCTGCTTCATCAGCGCCACATCCTCCCGGTAGCGATGGTAGCTGTCGCAGGCTACGTCGCCGGTGTCCCGGTTTTTGATGTTGTTGGCAGCGGGGTCATGGCAGAAATCGTCCCAGATATTGGGGCCTTTCCCATCCTCATTCCAGGCACCTTCGCACTGATAAGATGCGCAGGCAACACCCCATAAAAAATTCTTTGGAAACTTGCTCATACTGTCACCTCAACATGATACTTTTTCTTCCCGTCCTTCATGGGAATCAGATTGCCCGCCACATTTTCACCGTCCACGCGCAGGCTGTAAGTCCCCGTCTGAACCACGTGGATGTGGTAGACTGCACCCCGGTAACGGCGCCGGACAGAGTACTCCTCCAGCGCCCCGGGCAGGCATGGGTCGATTCGCAATCCGGCAGGGGTGGGTTTCACACCCAGAATATACTGGCTGATATTCACGAACGTCCAGGCGGCTGTGCCAGTGAGCCAGCTGTTTCTTGCCGCGCCCTCATCGTAAGAAGCGCGGGCCGCCACCGTCTGGGCATAGACATAGGGTTCCACCCGGCGAATGTCGCTGTGTTCCTCCTGATAAACAGGGCAGATTCTGCGGTAGATATCAAAGGCATTCTCTCCTCTGCCCACAACGGTTTCCGCGATGCTGATCCAAGGGTTGTTGTGGCAGAAAATGGAGCCGTTTTCCTTGTATCCGGGAGGATAGCTGGTAATTTCTCCCAGCTCTTTGTGATAAACGGTATAGCAGGGTGCCAGCAGCTCCACGCCGTATTTGCCCAGCAGCCGCTGCCGCACGGAGTCCAGTGCCCGAACCGCTTTGCTGTCGTCAGTTCCGATGCCGGCCATGACGCACATACCCTGGGGCTCGATGAAAATCTGGCCCTCGTCGCAGGTATGGCTTCCCACGGCATTGCCGTAAGCATCATAGGCACGAACAAACCAGTCTCCGTCCCAACCGGCGGTCTTGACAGCGGCTTCCATTTCCGCCGCCGCTGCTTCCACCTCCGTCGCCTCGTTGTCCAGACCGGCATACCGGCACAGCGAGGCATACTGTTTTCCGTAGAGGACGAACATGCCGCCGATGAACACAGATTCCGCCACAGGGCCTTCCGAAGGGCCGGTGGTCTGGAAGCTCTCGCCGGGTTCTTCCGAGAAGCAGTTCAGGTTCAGGCAGTCGTTCCAGTCGGCTCTGCCAATCAGGGGAAGGCCGTGGGGTCCTTTATGGTTCATGGTGTAGCGGACGCTCCTGCGCAGATGCTCCATCAAGGGCGCTTCGCTGCCGGGGACATTGTCAAAGGGCGTGGGATGCTCCAGAATGGAAAAGTCCCCCGTCTCGCTGATATAAGCGTAAGTACAGGCAACCAGCCACAGCGGGTCATCATTGAAGCCGCTGCCCACATCGTTGTTGCCCCGTTTTGTCAGAGGCTGGTACTGATGATAGGTGGAGCCGTCCGCCCACTGGATGGAGGCAATGTCGATGATGCGTTCCCGGGCGCGCTCCGGCGCCATGTGGACAAAACCCAGCAAATCCTGGCAGCTGTCCCGGAACCCCATGCCCCGTCCGGTACCGGACTCAAAGTAGCTGGCACTGCGGCTCATATTAAAGGTGACCATGCACTGGTACTGGTGCCAGATGTTCACCATACGGTTGAGCTTCTCGTCGCCGCTTTCCAGGGTGTAGACGCCCAGCAGCTTGTCCCAATATTCCGCCAGTTCCGTCAGGGCATTCTCAACGGATGTATCCGTGGAGAACTTTTTCAGCACCCGGTAGGCGGTATCCTTGCGGATGACGCCGGGAGTCAGGAATTTCCGGTCTCTGGGATTTTTGCCATAGCCGAGGACAAACACAAATCCCCTTTCTTCGCCGGGTGCAAGGGTTACATCCAGCGCCAGTCCCGCCATAGGCGCGCCGCCGTGGGCGACAAAATCGCCGGTCTTTCCACTCAGAATAGCCTGAGGTCTTGCAAAAGTCCCAAAGGTTCCCAAAAAATGATCCCGGTCGGTGTCGTAGCCCGCAATGGGGGCGTTCACGCCGTAATAGGCATAGTGATTCCGCCGCTCCCGGTATTCGGTTTTGTGATAAATTGCGCTGCCTTCCACTTCCAGCTCGCCGATGTTCAGGTTCCGCTGGAAATTGGTGGCGTCATCCACCGTGTTCCACAGGCACCACTCTACGGCAGCGGTGAAGCGGAAGCGCTTGGTTTCCGCTGAGCGGTTGGTCAGGCGGACGCGCTGCACCTCGCAATTTTCCCCGATGGGTACGAGAAAAGTCAGCTCCGCGTAAAGGCCGTCCTTCTCCGTCTCAAAAACGGTGTAGCCCATACCATGACGGCAGCGGTAACTGTCCAGCGACCGATCCACGGGATGGAAGGTGGGGCTCCAGGGCGCTTTATCTTCCTCTTTGATGTAGAAAAACCGTCCGCCCACATCTGCCGGGACATTATTGTAGCGGTAGCGCAGGATGCGCTGAAGCTTCGCGTCACGGTAGAAGCAGTAGCCGCCAGCGGTATTGCTGATGAGGGAGAAAAACTCCTGGCTGCCCAGATAGTTGATCCAGGGCATGGGAGTTGCCGGGGTTTCAATTACATACTCTTTTCTTTTATCGTCAAAAAAACCATATTGCATGACGAAAGTCCTCCAGATGGAAGATGATGATTGCCGGAGGGCCTTACACAGGCCCTCCCAAATGAAATTAAAGACTGTTCAGCTGATCCAGAAGACGATCCAGCATCTCCTGGGACACCATTCCGCCGCCGAAGCTCAGGGCGCCGCGAAGGGGCATATACTGCATCATCGCCATGTTCATCTCGTCGGAAATGGCTTCCTTTGCCGCATCTGTGTTCTCGGCGTTGTCCGGGGAAAACGTCTTTTTAATGACCTCCAGCATGGGCGCCATCACGGCAGCTGCGCTGGGGTCTGCCATCAGATCCATGAAAATGGTGTCCATGGTGTAGTGCTTTTTGACCCTCACCGTGGAGGTAACATTCACGGCAGCACTCACGTCGATGTGCCGGGAGGACTGCCCCACTTCAATCGTAAACTCGCCTGTCTTGACGTGCCAGTCGTGAATCTGGGCGTTCCAGTAGGCGAAGGCGCGCTTGTCCAGTGTGAAGGTCACATCCTTGCTTTCCCCGGGCTGGAGAGCAACCTTGTCAAAGCCCTTCAGCTCCCGCACCGGGCGGAGCACCTCGCTGTGCTTCTCACCTACGTAGAGCTGGACAACGGTTTTGCCGAAGCGGCTGCCGGTATTCGTCACGGTAACCGTGGCGGTAAGGGTATCCCGGTCGGTGATCTCCGACGCGTTCAGGCGCAGATTCGAGTAGGCAAAGGTGGTGTAGCTCAGGCCGTGGCCGAAGGGGAACAGAACATCCATTTCCTTCTTATCATAATAGCGGTAGCCCACGAACACGCCCTCGCGGTAGTCCGCCTCGTTGCCCTCGCCGCCGTAGAAAAGGTAGGAGGGGTTATCGGACAGCTTGACGGGGAAGGTCTCCGGCAGATGACCGGAGGGATTCACTTCGCCATAGAGCACGCGAACCGTCGCCAGGCCAACCGCCTGACCGCCCAGATAGCCTTCCAGAACCGCCTTGACCTTGCCGATCCAGGGCATCTCTACAGGAGAGCCGTTGTGGAGTACCACCACGGTGTTGGGGTTCACTTCCGCGACAGCCTCAATCAGTCTGTTCTGGCAGTCGGGCATACGCATATGGCTGCGGTCATAGCCCTCGGATTCATAAGCATCCGGCAAGCCCGCGAACACAACGGCAACCTTGGCTTTCTTCGCTGCGGCAACCGCTTCGGCAATCATTTCATCGGTCGCCGCGTCCTCCGCAACGCTGTAGCCCCGAGCATAGGTCACCTTTTTTCCCTCCGCCGCTTCCAGCGCGGAGGTGGTCTTGAAGCAGTTGATATGGGAGCTGCCGCCGCCCTGGAACCGGGGCTTTACCGCAAACTCGCCAATAAAGGCCGCCTCCTCGTCCTGACTCAGGGGCAGAATTCCCTCATTCTTCAGCAGAACCATACAGTCTGCAGCAATGTCTGCACTCAGAAGGTGCTGGGCTTCCATATCCCAGGGAGTTTCGGGTTTCGCGTTTTCCAGGTAGCGGAAGTTGATGGTGAGAATCCGCTCCACCGCCTGATCCACCAGCTTTTCGTCCAGCTTGCCGCTGCGAACCGCTTCCACGATCCGGGCATCATTGATACCGCCGGAAGAAGGCATTTCCAGATCCAGCCCGGCGGCAACGCCGGCAACACGGTCGGAAACCGCGCCCCAGTCGGACATCACATAACCCTCAAAGCCCCATTCCTTCCGAAGCACATCGGTCAGCAGCCAGGGATTCTCCGAGGCATAGACGCCGTTGATCCGGTTGTAGGAGCACATCACCGTCCACGGCTGCGCCTTTTTCACGGATGTTTCAAAGGCGGGGAAATAGATTTCCCGCAGCGTCCGCTCATCGGCGTTGGAGCTGGAGCTCATGCGGCGGTGCTCCTGATTGTTGGCGGCAAAGTGCTTGATGGAGGTGCCCACATTGCGGCTCTGCACACCGTTAATATAGGCGGCAGACATTTCACCCGCCAGATAGGGATCCTCAGAAAAATACTCAAAATTTCTTCCGCACAGAGGGGAACGCTTGATATTGACAGCCGGGCCCAGAACCACGCTGAGCTTTTCATGCTGGCAGCTGTCGCCGATGGCTTCGCCCATTTTCCGGATCAGATCCCGGTCGAAGGACGCTGCCGTGGCGGAGGCTGCCGGCATACACACAGCCTTGATGCTGTCATTGATGCCCAGGTGATCCCCTTTGTCATCCTGCTTGCGCAAACCATGCGGGCCGTCGCTGACCATCACGGAGGGAACTCCCAGACGCTCGACGGATTTGGTATGCCAAAAATCCAGACCGGAGCACAGGCCGGCCTTCTCTTCCAGAGTCATTTGGGAAACCAGTGCTTTAATTTCCATAATACATACTCCTTATACGAGCTTACCGCAGCATTGAGGGCTAAGATTTCCGCAATGCTGCGGTAATAGCTGATACTATTTCAGTTCTACCGTGCTCAGATCCCATTCCTCATGAATCTTGGGAACGTCGCTGATCAGGCGCTTGGTATACGCGGCCTTGGGATTGAGGATGACCTCGTCCGCCTTGCCGAATTCCACAAACCTGCCATGCTCCATGATATAAACGGTATCGGAAATGTAATACGCCAGGCCAATATCGTGGGTGATGAAGATAACGGTCATGCCGATCTCATCGCGCAGCTGTAGCAGCATATCCAGAATGGTGGCGCGGGAGCAGGCGTCAACCATGGAGGTCGGCTCGTCCGCCAGCAAAATCTTGGGCTTGAGCAGGAAAATACGGGCGATCATCAGACGCTGCATCTGGCCGCCGGAGAGCTCGAAGGGATACTTATTGGTCAGCTCCGCGAACTTCAGGTTTACAAAGGAGCAGGCTTCGGTCATCATTTCGATCTTCTTCTCCTTGGGGAGATGCTTGCCGCCGCGCATGTTAATGCAGTCGAGAAGTACGGTGTCAATTTTATTGAAGGTATTGAATGAAGAGAAGGGATCCTGGAAAATGGCCTGAATGCCTCTCCAGTATTCCTTTTTCTTTCTGTGGGAGGAAACGTCCCGGAGCTTGCCCTGGAACAGGATCTCCCCTTCCGTCTGATTCAGCAGACCCAGCAGCATTTTGGACAGGGTGGTCTTACCGGAGCCGGACTCACCGACGATGGAGACGAACTCGCCCTCGTGAAAGTCAAAGTCCACATGGTCAACAGCCACGGTTTTCTTTTCGCCAAGTCCGAATACCTTGGTTACCCCGTGGCCGGACAGGCAAAGCGGTGCGTTGGTGAAATCCTTCGTTTTCGGAACGTAATCACTCACGGCTGTACACCTCCTTCAATTCATCCTGACCCAGCAGGCAGCGGTACATACGTCCGTCGCCGAGATCCTTTTCGGGGATGGCGCTGTAGCGGCACTCAGGCCGGGCGTACTTGCACCGCTCGGCAAAACGACAGCCCTGAGGCGGTTTTTTCAGGTTGGGCGGCGTACCGGGAATCGCAGTCAGCTTGTGTCCGCGCGTGCCCTCCTCGGGAACCAGAATGGAGCTCATCAAGCCGTGGGAGTACGGATGCACGGGATCGAACACCATTTCTTTCGCAGTGCCCTTTTCCACAATCTGTCCGGCGTACATGACCATGATGTCATCGGTCACATTGTAGAGCAGAGGCAGCTCGTGGGTGATGAACAGCATGGACTTGATATAGCCCTTTTCCATCAGCTCCCGCATCATCTTGATAACCATCTTCTGAGAGGTCACGTCCAGCGCGGAGGAAGGTTCGTCGGCAATCAGAACCTTGGGGTTCAGAATGGTAGACACAGCGATGACGGTACGCTGCTTCATACCGCCGGACAGCTCCACCGCGTGTTTATCCAGCACCTCGGGCGGCAGACCCAGTTCCGCAAACCGTGCTTCCGCCAACTCCCGGATCAGCTTCTTGTCTTTCTTGGGGTCATGTGCCCGCACCACGTCCTCGATAAAGCGGATGATTCTCTGGGTTGGGTTCAGGGCGTTCATGGCAGCTTGGGGAATGTAGGCAATTTCCGTGCCGAGGATGCTCTTACGGACATCATCCGGCTTCATGCCGGAGATATTTCTGCCGTCGATGACGATATCGCCGCTCATATAGTGCAGAGGCGGGAAATAGTAGCCCATCATAGAAAGCGCCAGCGTGGATTTTCCGCAGCCGGACTCGCCCGCGATGCCCAGGGACTTGCCTTCCTCGATTTTGAAGGAGACGCCGTCCACGGCGTAAACATCCTCGTGGAAGCGGGTCACATATTTGGTTTTGAGGTTTCTGACCTCCAGCATTACTTTACCCATTGCGTCGTCCTCCTTAGTCTCTCAGGGTGGGATTGAATACCTGGTCGAGACCCGTGTTCATCAGATTCAAAGAGAAAGAGATGAGGGTGATGGTCAGAATCACAGGGAAGTAAGCCCACCAGGAACCGTTGGTATGCGCGGAATACAGCATGGCCCAGTTCATCATCAGACCCAGCGTAGGAACCTCGGTGGTCTTGGGGCCAAGACCCAGCAGTGACAGCTGTGCTTCGCTGAGGATGCCGGAGGAAACCTGAAGAATGAAAGCCATGACGACATAGGAAGCAATGTAGGGCAGGATATCCGTCAGCACGATGCGAACCAGGCTGTGTCCGGAGAGCTTGCTCAGGTTGACGTGGTCACGGTTGCGCAGGCTGATGACCTGGGAACGGACGGAACGAGCGGTCCAGGTCCAGCTTGTCAAGCCGATAACCAACGCGACCACCGCCGCGCCGCGCTGTTCCTGACCGATGGAATAGGAAATCAAAATCAGCAGGATGAAGCTGGGGATAACGGTGAAAATGTTGGTGATGAACATAATCAGATCGTCCGCAAAGCCGCCTAAGTAACCGGCCAGCAGGCCCAGGGTCAGGCCAATGATTGTGGCAACGGCACCGGCGATCAGGCCGATTCTGATGGAGGTGCCGCAGGCGGACACCAGCTCTTTAAGGACGTCGCGGCCGAAGTTGTCGGTGCCCAGCGGCAGAGTTTTGACATTGGCAACGGCACGGATGTTGACATAGTCGGTTTTGCTGATGGAATTCACCTTTTCCAGATTGCCCTCATCATTCTCATCGGCGATAATCCGCACGTCAGCGGAGCGCAGCTCCAGCAGAGCGTTATTCAGGCGCTTGTAATAGTTCCGCTTTGCCATGGTCATGCTGGCAGGCTTGGCGGTAACCTCGTAATTGTCGTTCCACAAATCCACCAACGCGTCGGTGTCGTTAATGTCCAGTCCGGACACGTCGATGCCCATAGCGGTGAACCACTCCACCATGGCAACCCTGTCCTCAGCGGACAGAGCCTTCGCGATTCGGTTATCGTCCGCGTCGGAAAGGCGCAGTGTCTCGGTGTCGGTGCCCACGGCGTCATACAGGGAAACGTAAGTACCGGGAGATGCGAAGGTGCCAACGCCAATCATTTCCAGAGGGTTTCCGGGGTTGAACATGGGATAGATCAGCATGACCAGAAGGATAAACACAAAAATGCCAAAACCAACCACAAATTTGGGGGAATGAAAAACCTGGCGCAGTGTATTCTTCATTTTTAATTCCTCCCTTAGCTGTCAAACTGGGCGGCTTTGACTCTGGGATCGATAAAGCCGTAGATGATGTCCAGCAGGAACGTCACTATCAGAACCATGATGGTGATAATCAGAGTAGTAGCAGAAATCAAGGGATAATCCGCCGCGGTCACGGCGCTGTACATGGTGCTGCCGAGACCGGGATAGGAGAAGATGATCTCAGCGACCAGAGCACCGCCGATCATGGTGCCGATGGACAGCGCCAGGCCGGTGACCTGGGGCAGCATGGCGTTGCGGAAAACATAACCGACGATCTTGCGATCCTTGATGCCAAGGAACCGGGCATACTTGACATAGTCGGCATTAAGTTCATAGATAGACATGGAGCGCATACCCACGGCCTGACCGCCGATGGAAACCAGGACAATGCTCCAGAAGGGCAGCTGGTAGTGAGAAATCACAGAGGAAATAAACCTCCAGCTGAAATTGGGAATCATATCAAAACCATAGCCGCCGGAAATGGGAGCCCATTTCAGTTTCACGGCGAAGAGAACCAGAAGAATCACTGCCATACCGAAAGCCGGGACGTTGCCCAAAAACAGGAAGGTCGGGAGCAGAACCTTGTCAAATCCCTTGCGGATGTACGCCGCCAGGGCGCCAAGCAGGTTGCCAAGCAGCCAGCCAACCAGGATCGCGGGCAACTGCAGGCAGATCGTCCACATGATGGCGCTGGAAATAATGTTGCTGACGGATCTGGGATACTGGCTGAAGGAAAGCCCAAAGTCGCCGTGGATGGCGTTCTTGCAGAAGATCAGAAACTGCTCCGCCATAGGCTTATTCGTACCGAACTGTTCTGCATAACGCTCGTAAATTTCCTGCACGGCAGAGGCGTCGGACATACCGTTCGCCATTTTACCGGTGATGGCCGCGACAGGGTTGGCAGGCATCAGCCGGGGCAGAAAGAAATTGAGGAATACTGCAACGACAAAAGTAATAAGAAACCAGATTATTTTTTTTCCAAAATATTTACGGTAGCCTTTCATGCTACTTTTCCCCCTTTAGCATAAAAACGGGAAGGGCCATGCTCCATGAAGGAGCATGGCCGCTTCGAATTAACTGTTAGCCGACCAGCTCGAGCTCGTACAGCGCGGCAATACCGTAGCCATCGGTGCAGTCAGCAGGGGGAATGTTCCGGCCGTCATCGCCGGCGGGGAAGTTGGTCCAGACAGACTCGTTGACGCAGTGGAACACGGAAGGACGATACATCAGGGAGAAGCTGGGAACCTCGGTCAGGTAGATCTCGGTCAGCTTGGTGTACAGATCCTTCAGCTCAGCAGTGTCAGTGGTGGTGGGGATCTTCTTGATGAGAGCCTCAGCCTCGTCATTGACGTACTGGCCCCAGTTGCCGGACCAGTTGTTGGCAATACCCACATAGTCCTTGCCCATAAACTGGTTCACACGGCCCCAGGGATTGGAGGGAGTGGAAGCATCGGGAGACCACATGAAGATGGCGTACTCAGTCTGGTCGGGATCGACAAACACGGTCTGATAGACGGAGTACTCGGGATACAGAGTGGTGATCTCAACGCCAATGTTCTTACCGGCAGCGGCAACCACTTCCATGGATGCCTGCCAGTCAGTCCAGCCGTTGGGGCAAACAGCGTTCAGGGAGATCTTCTCACCGTTCCACTCACGCCATCCGTCGCCGTCGCTGTCCACGATACCGGCTTCGTCCAGCAGAGCCTTGGCGCCTTCGATGTCATTGCCTGCCCACTGCAGATCGGCAACGGCGTCGTGATCGTACAGAGCCTGCTCACCGTCGGTGGGGTTCATCAGGGAGCGGGGAACATCGGAGAAGCTGGGGGACTGATTGGTCATGGCGTTGGCGATGATGGTATCGTAGTCAACAGCCATGGCAATGGCCTTACGAAGGGCGGTATTCTCAGCGATAACGGGGAGGTTCATGTTGTACCATGCGGTAGGCATGGTCAGGCAGACACCATAGGGAGCTTCGTCATAGAAGGTGGAGATGGGCAGGCCGTCTTCCAGCCACAGATTCTGAATGTTGCCGATGAACTGCTGGCAAACGTCAACCTCGCCAGCCTTCAGAGCGACTTCACCAGCGGCGTTATCAGCGTAGATAACGTGAGCCAGGTACTTGGGAACAGGGAGCTTACCCCACATGGAGGCGTCCTGACCCCAGTAGTTGTCGTCACGGATCAGAACGACCTTCTGATCGTCGGAGTAGTACTTGGTGTAGGGGCCGGACCAAACGACATCATCACCGGGGTCGTTCAGGATAGCGGTGGCGTCGCCGTTGCAGCGCTCAACGACCTTGTCGATCCAGGCAGCCTGCGCAATGGGAGCCAGTTCCAGGAAGTCCAGAACCTTCAGGGGGTTGACAGGCGCGCCGCTGGCATCAAGCTTGCAGTGGATGACCAGGCTCTTGTCACCGGTAGCCTCGATGCTGTCGATGAAAGCGCCGTAGGAAGAACCGGTGCCGTTGCCGATCTCAACGCCGATTTCCCAGGTGCGGACAACGTCGGCGGCGGTGACAGGCGTGCCGTCAGACCAGTGGGCGGCTTCCTTCAGATTGACAGAAAGCTCAGTCATGTTGTCGTTCCAGGTGTAGTCGCCGTCGGCCAACAGACCGATCAGCTCGCCGGTCATTACGTTCCACATGTACAGGGTCTCGAACATGGTGGTACGGTAGCCGGCACCAGCGGCGAGGGCCATGGCGTTATTCTGGTTGGTTCCGATGACGTTCCAGGAGTTGACGGTACCCCACTGCTGACCAGCAAAGTACAGGGTCTCGTCACGAGGCAGGTCGGTGGTATTACCGGCTGCTTCGGTTTCGGCAGGAGCTTCCGCTTGCGTGGGAGCCTCGGTGGCAGCGGGTGCTTTCGTCTCCGTAGTGGCGGAGCCGCCGCAGGCAGCAAGGCCAATAACCATGACCAGCGCCAGCAGCAACGCGATGAGCTTTTTCATTGTGTTTCCTCCTTTAATTTTTGTTATTGACCTTCTTGGGGAAGGCCATTAACTACAACGGTTTATCATGTCTTTCCTGAAAGGAAAGACACAAAAAGGGATATCCCTTTTTGCCGGATGAAATCACGGTGTCAGCTTTTTCACCGTTTCGCCCGGGAGCAAGGTCCCGCCAACCACATGGCGTCCCGGGATGTAGGATCTTCCCTCTTCCACTGCTCTGGCCAGCTCCTCGGCTGCCAGCTCTCCCATCCGCTCGGCATCCTGCCGCATGGTGGTCAGCTTCGGGCGGAGCATCTGACAGAAATCAATGCCGTCATACCCGATGATGCTGACATCGTCCGGGACGGACAGGCCCATTTTCTCAAGCTCGTTTTTGCCCCCAAGGTGGGCGATATCGTCGGGATAGAGGATGCACGTTGGCGGATCGGGAAGCTCCATCAGCTTCCGGGTTGCCGCCGCCGAGGATTCCGGATCCAGATACATGCTCTGAACCAAATATTCGTCCGGCAAGGAAAGCCCCAGTTCCTTGCAGGCTCTGCAGAAGCCGGAGATTCTGCGGCGCGTCACCGGCGTATCTTCTCCATAGGCGAACGCAATCTTCCGGTGTCCCATACTATACGCATATTTCACCAGTTCCGTCATCCCGCCCACGTTATCGGACAGGACACTGCCGCAATTTTCAAACACACAGTCAATCGTCACAACGGGGATGCCGCTGTTCGCCAGATCCACCACGGCGTGCTCCGTATAATCCACGGAGGCGATGACCACTCCGTCACAGTTACGGTAACGGGCGTGATCCACATAGCTGATTTCCTGACCGCCCATGTGGTCACTGATGAAGGAAATGTCGTAGCCCAGTTCCTCAGCGCGATGCTTGAAGCTGTTGAGAATGTGGGAGAAGAAGCTGTGCGTCAACCCCTTGTTGGCCTGATCCTCAAAAAGAACGCCAAAATTATACGAGCGGCTGGTTTTCAGCATCCGTGCGGCAGAATTTGGTGTATAACCCATTTGGGAAGCCACTTTGCGGATAGTCTCTTTTGTCTCTGCGCTGATATCCGGCGCGCCGTTCAGCGCCTTACTGACAGTGGCAATGGAGAAACCGCACTCCTTTGCAATCATCTTTATCGTCACCATAATGGCCTCCGGGGTCTGAATTTGTCTGCGAATGCAAGGACATGTGCATTTTGAACAATCGGCCGCATATCTGAAACGTTTTCGTACAGCTATATTAACACCATTTTATTTTCTTGTCAAGAGGGTTTTTGAAATTCAAGAATTTTTGTGCAATCCGCTGATAAACTATGGAATATGCTTAATCTGAGTCCAATTTTCACCATTAAGCTATTGACTTTGACGAATGATTGTCCTATAGTGTATTTTGTAAACAAGTCGATTTCGAAAACGTATTCGGAGGTATTGCCAATGAAAACACGCACCCTTAACGGCGCATGGACGCTGGAAATTCCGGGCACCCCCTTTGCTGCTGTCCCCGCCACCGTCCCCGGCTCGGTTTACCATGACCTGCTCGCCGCGGAGCGGATTCCCGATCCATTCTACCGGGACAACGAAATGGAAGCCCTAAAGCTGATGGACAACGATTTTGTCTATTTCCGCAGCTTCCAGGTGGACGATGCCCTTCTCGCCGGGGACAAGGTTTTGCTCCGGGCAGAGGGGCTGGACACCATCGCCGCCGTCCATATCAACGGTCAGATCGTCGGTGAGGCCTGCAATATGCACAGAATCTGGGAGTTCGACGTTAAGTCCGTTCTCCATCCCGGAGAGAACACCATCACCGTCTCCTTCCGCTCTCCTACTAAGTATATTAAGGAAGCATACGCAAAGTCCGTGGCAGACGGCAGCTCTGATGCCATGGTGGGCTTCCCTAACATCCGCAAAGCCCACTGCATGTTCGGCTGGGACTGGGGTCCCCGTCTGCCTGACGCCGGCATCTGGCGGAACATTTCCATCATCAGCATCGAAAAAGCCCGTATTCAGGACGTTCGGGTGGATCAGTTCCATAAAGACGGCACGGTTCGTCTGCGCATACATACCAATCTGAACCGTTATACCGATGACGAGGTCTGGGTCAACGTTTCCGTCACCGCTCCCGACGGCTCCGTCCTCACTGCCAGCGGCACCGACTGCGAGCTGATCGTCCAAAATCCCCAGCTCTGGTGGCCTGCCGGCTTCGGCGGTCAGCCGCTGTATCAGCTCAGCGTTTCCCTGTGTGCCAAGGGCAAGGAGCTGGACGTTTGGAGCCGGCGCATCGGCCTTCGCACCATGACCGTCAGCCGCCGTAAGGATCAGTGGGGCGAAAGCTTCAGCCACTGCGTCAACGGCGTGGACATCTTTGCCATGGGCGCCGATTACATCCCCGAGGACAATCTCCTTCCCAGAGTCAACCCGGAGCGCACCCGCCGTCTGCTGGAGGACGCAAAGGCTGCCAACATGAACTGCATCCGGGTCTGGGGCGGCGGCTACTATCCCGACGACTTCTTCTATGACATCTGTGACGAGCTTGGATTGCTGGTATGGCAGGACTTCATGTTCGCCTGCGCCGTGTACAATCTGACGGACGCGTTTGAGGAGAACATCACCGCCGAGTTTGTAGACAACGTCCGCCGTCTGCGCCACCACGCATCCCTCGCCCTGTGGTGCGGCAATAATGAAATGGAGCAGTTTGTGGCCCAGGGCGAGTGGGTCACCTCCATGCGTCAGAAGGCCGACTATATTAAGATGTACGAGTACATCATCCCCAAGGTTCTGAAAGCAGAGGATCCCCAGGCCTTCTATTGGCCCGCCAGCCCCTCCAGCGGCGGCAGCTTTGACGATCCCCAGGATCCCACCCGAGGCGACGTCCACTACTGGATGGTCTGGCACGGTCTTCTCCCCTTCACCGACTACCGCAACCATCAGTTCCGGTATGTCTCTGAATTTGGCTTCCAGTCCTTCCCCTGCATGGAAACCATCGAAAGCTTTACCGCGCCCGAGGATCGGAACGTATTCTCCTATGTGATGGAGAAGCACCAGCGCAACGCCTCTGCCAACGGGCGCATCCTGTTCTATCTATCCCAGATGTACCTGTATCCCCGCAGTCTGGAGCTGCTGGTATACGCCTCCCAGCTGCTGCAGGCACAGGCCATGCAGTACGGTGTCGAGCACTGGCGGCGGCACCGGGGCTGCTGCATGGGTGCGGTGGTCTGGCAGCTCAACGACTGCTGGCCGGTAGCCAGCTGGGCCAGCATCGACTACTTTGGCCGTTGGAAGGCTCTGCACTACTATGAAAAGCGGTTCTTTGCCCCTGTGCTGATTTCCTGCCATGAGGAGGGCATTCTCTCCCAGAATACCAACGTCAATGCCGAGCCTTTTGGCCTGAAAAAGCCCGCCCACCTGAACGTGAGCAACGAGACCATGCAGGAATTCCGGGGCAAGGCAAAGTGGAGTCTGCGCCGCCCGGACGCTTCCGTTATCGAGGAAGGCAGCTTCGATGTGACCGTCCCCGCTTTGTCCGCCGTCTGGCTGCCGGAGCAGGACTTCTCGAATTACGGCACTTATGACACCTACTATTCCTACCAACTGCTGGATGAGGCGGGCAATGTGGTAGGCGAGGGGAGCGTCCTCTTCTGCGCTCCCAAGCACTTCCGCTTTGCTGATCCAGAACTGAACGCCTTTGTCAAGGATGACGATATCATTGTCACCGCGAAGGGGTATGCCCGGAGCGTGGAGATTCAGGCAGGTGCCGATGTGGTGCTTTCCGACAACTACTTTGACATGGACGGCGGTGTAAAGGCCGTGAAGATTCTCCGCGGCAGCGTGGACAACGTATCGGTACGCAGCGTCTGGGACATCCGTTGAACACTTTGCGCGGGGCATAGACACGCCCCGCGCATAACGAAAGCGTATGAATATGGAACTAACAGGAAAGAAAATCAACTTTTTAGGGGACAGCATCACGGAAGGCTGCTGCGCGACTTCCCCGGAAAAGGGCTATGTGGACGTGATGAAGCGGAAATACCGTCTGACGGAAGCCCGGAATTACGGCATCGGCGGCACCAGAATTGCCCGGCAGCGGATTCCCTCTGGGGAGCCCAAATTTGACCAGGATTTTTGCGGACGGTTTTCCGAAATGAACCCCGATGCCGACATCATTGTGGTGTTCGGCGGAACCAACGATCACGGGCATGGCGATGCTCCCATGGGCACTGAAACCGACCGGACGCCGGACACCTTTATCGGCGCCTGTCATTTCCTTTTCTCCCGGCTGCCGAATCAGTTTCCGGGCGCAATCATTGTCGTCCTGACGCCCCTGCACCGGATGGGAGAGAATATCCCCAAAGGGGAACGCGGTTGGCTGCTGAGAGATTATGTTCGGGTCATACGGGATACGGCGGCATTTTATGGCCTTCCTCTGCTGGATTTGTTTGAAACCAGCGTTATCCGGGCAAACGATCCGGAAATTGCCGCAAAGCTGACCACCGACGGCCTGCACCCCAATGACTTAGGGCACGAAATTCTCGCCGGAGAAATTGGCGATTTTCTGAAAGGACTGGCGGAATGAAGCAGAGAGAAGACACCATTCGGAAATGGTTTTCCCTTTGGCTGGACAGCCGGGAAGCAGAGCTTTCCGATCTCTTCACAGAGGACGCCGTATACATTGAGAGCTGGGGGCCGGAGTATTACGGGCGGGAGATGATTGCCCGCTGGTTCCGGGACTGGCACAGGAGCGGTCAGGTTTTGCGCTGGGACATCCAGGAATTTCTGAATTCCGAAAATACCACCGTAGTTCGCTGGTACTTTCAATGCCAGATTTCCGGGGAAGCTCCAACCGGCTTCGACGGACTGTCTCTGATCCGTTGGTCTGTAGATGGAAAAATCGCCTTCCTTCAAGAATACGCCTGCACCGAAAAGCGGTATTGTCCCTATGGATAAGCAACGGGTGCCGTATTCTCTGTGTTTTCACATTGACACTCCTTATGGAAAGGGAAGGGCTTCAATTTTTTGCTCTTATATCAAACCGGCGCAATTATAGCAAAGCCGTGAATGCCAATCTATCACAGGAAAGTCGATGCTGACAATTCTTAAGCATTTCTTGTTGACTGGAATAGATGGTCGAAAAGCGATTCGAAGAATCGCGCAGCCGCAGCCCGAAGGACTGCGTTCATCGGGGCTTGGGGCTGCGCCTCAACAAGCAGAAAAACCATTCGTTCCGTGGAAGCGGAATGGATGGTTTTTCGCATTTGTATTACAGGTGCATTGCTTGCCAGTATTATACCAAATTGGGTATAAGAGTAGCAAGCAATGCATATGGCGCGCCATATGTGAAAGCCCTCATTTCTGCGAAAGTGGAAATGAGGGTTTTCTGCTTGTTGAGGCTCTGTCCCAATCCCCGCAGAACACAATTCTGTGTCCTGGAAACGCTGGAAAAATCCAGCAGCTACGCGATTTTGCAAATCGCTAAATGGGCATCAACGCCCGTCCTTTTCAGATTCTCTCGCCACGGTGAGAGAATTGTCTCCAAGAATCCGATCTACATTGCCGTTGAAGACGATTTTGAGGGACCCTCCCCTGAAGAAATGGAGGAATTGTCCGAGATCGAGAAAAAGTGGGCTGAAAAATATCCACCTAAAAAATCGCAGGAATAATGAAGTACCTCCGAACCAATCACATCGGCTCGGAGGCACTTTTCGTTATTCGTTTTGTTTCGGGCAAATCCTCGGCAGCACTTCCAGGAAGTGTCGACCGATTTTCTCCGGGTCCATATCATTCGCCTCGCAGATGAAGCGGATGGTATCCGGCAACAGAATGTGGCCCTTTGCTTTCTCTTCCTTGTACTTCATCCATTCCTCATATTCCTTGTTTGTGATCTGTTTCATGCTGCCACCTCCATATAACAAAAACAGCCGGGACACCCCGACTTCCACAACTTACCCCTTCAAATGCCAACTTACCCCTCAAGCGGCAAAATCGGCGGAGAAATAATTAAATTGTATCAATCTCGGTGTTTTCATATCAAGAAAGGTCAGAGAAGCCAGTTTTTTCTGGAAATCGCCCAACTGGGTGTCTCTGGTTTTCTTGACAGCAATGGCTGTAATCTCGTCCAGCTCAGTAGCCAAGGCATTATAGAACAGCGGGTCAATGACCTTGTGGATGTTCTCGATGCTGGTGTAGTGCATACCGCCGCTGCGGCGAGTTTCGGGATTCAAGGTGGATTCAAAAACCGCACCGAAAATGGTGGGGCTGATTTCAGACCAATTAAAGTCCTCGCTGGCGTTGAGCCTGGTTCGCCACAAGATGAACCAACTCGGCACCCGCAACTTCGGCGCGTATGCCCGGAAAATGCTGATTGACGGGTACATCATCAAGGTCGATTACACCGAGCAGAAAAAGTTAGCTGCCACTGTCAGCAGGATTGCCACGAACATCAACCACGTCTGCCGCCGCATCAACAGCACCGGGCATTTCTACGATGCCGACGTTGCCGAGCTGAAAGGATGGATGGCTGACGTATGGGAGCTGCTGAAAGCGCGACAGAAAGACGAATTGTAATTCGGGAAAGGAGTACAGATATGCCGCGCATGAGCAAATCAAAAAAGCTGGAATGGTCATTTTTCCTGAACGACCGGGGACGCAAAGCGCACAACTCGCTCTGCCGCCGCTGCGTCCACGATTGCAAGCAGAGCTTTCGGGCGGTTGTCGTTATTTGTCCACATTATCAGTCGAAACGCTCTAAGGCGGGGCGCACCGCCTCGCTTCCGAGGGAACCAACGGGCAAGCCGCCATAGCAGCCGTATCACACTAGAGCAGAGAGGATGTGATGAAAAATCTATTTCAAACTGAATACCACATTGCCGCCGTTTATTCCCTTGCCGCGCTTCATGCTGGCGGGCGAATACTCCATCAATGCAAAGCTACTTTACGGGCTGCTTCTCAACCGCACTACGCTTTCCCAAAAAAGCGGCTGGGTGTCCGAGGATGGGAATGTGTATGTGACCTATACGATCAAGCAGATGGCGGATGACCTTGACCGGAGTGAGCGGACGGTCAAAATCGCCCTGCGGGAGCTGGAAAATGCCGGGTTGATCACCCGCGTCCGTCAGGGATGGAATCAGGCGAACCGCATCTTTCTGCAAATCCCGGACATGGTGCAGGTTTCTTCCCGTCCAGAGGGCAATATCTGCCCAATGGATGTGCAGGATTCTTTCCCTTGCATGGGGCAGAAATTGCCCACAACACCAGCTTTGTCAAGGAGCGGGGATTCGATGTGGTTGACAAGCGGCTGCTGACAGGCAAGCCCATGATCGTCACGACCAATATTCCGCTTTCCGTTATAAAGCAAGCTGCCGATTTGGATGACCGCCGCATTTTTGACCGCATCTTAGAGGTCTGCGTCCCGATCATGTTCGATGGAGACAGCTTCCGCAAAAGCACCGCTGCCGACAATCTGAAAACGGCGGCTCGTCTGCTCGGCTGATAAACCCAAGAAAGGAGCTTTTACATGGAGAATTGCATCGGCACCGTTCCGATCCATCTGAAAATGACACTGACCACCAAGGAGGCGGCAGAATACAGCAACATCGGCATCAACAAGATCGACAGTATGCTGAGAACGCCCAACTGTCCGTTCGTGCTTTTCGTCGGCACAAAGAAACTGGTCAAGCGGAAGGAGTTTGAACAATTCATCAGTGAGAAATTGGTGATATAAGAGGTTCCGAAAAATTCACAAATAGGCGGAGAGTTTTTTCACGCAACGGCTTGAGAAAAAGAACGTTATATGCTATAATTTATTTGTAGTAGTGTGTCCTTTTTCGCAAGCGCGGAAAGGATACAATCTATGGGTAAGAATCTAAAAGGCAAAGAATGTGGTAAGGGTATCTGCCAGAGAAAGGACGGTTTATATTACGCACGGTTCGTAGATAAAACAGGAAAGCGGCATGAGAAGTATCTTCCGACGCTCCCCGAAGCTCGCAACTGGATTGAAGAATCAAAATACGCCGATGCGCACGAGGATGTTTTCGTAGCCACCGATACGACGGTGGATCAATGGTTTGATTTCTGGATTGAGAATATTGTGGGTGATTTAGCCCCTGATACGCTCCGCAATTATCGGGAGCGGTATGTCCACAATATTCAGCCTGTTATGGGCAAAATGATGATTGCCAACGTCAAGCCGATGCACTGCAAAAAGGTGTTCATACAGATGGATGCTGACCATGCGGGTTCCACCATCCGTCAAGCCTATATCACAATGGGTACGATGTTCAAGGCTGCGAAGATGAATGACCTGATTGCCAAGCACCCAATGGACGGTGTGCGGTTTGCAAAGCCCGTTCGTGCAACAGACGATATTAAGTTCCTCACCCGTGACGAGCAGCGCGTGTTTCTTGAAACAGCGAAACGCTCCCGCAACTACAACCAATACACGCTGATCCTTGAAACCGGCTTGCGTACCGGTGAGATGATCGGGTTGACGTGGGACGCGATTGACTTTGGAAAGCGCACGCTCACGGTCAACAAAACGTTGGAGTTCCGACACGGTGAAAAGTATTGGCGTGCAGGTCCACCGAAAACACAGCACAGCTACCGCACAATACCGTTGACGGATCTGGCTTATGAAATCCTCAAAGGTATTTGGGATAACCGCCCGGAGCGAAAGGAGTCACCGACGCTGGACAAAACGCTTGAGTACATAGACAGACGTACAGGCGTTTCTTCTCGGCTTGTCATGCGTGATCTTGTTTTTATCAACTGGCGAACAGGAGAGCCAGCGAAGAACAGTTCCTATGATACCCACTTATATAAGCTCTGCGACGAAGCGGGGATCAAGCACTTTTGTATGCATGCTTTGCGCCACACCTACGCAACGCGTGCAATCGAAAGCGGTATGCAGCCGAAGGTGCTGCAAAAGCTGCTGGGTCATGCCAGCATCAAAACAACAATGGATCGGTATGTTCATGTGACTGCCGAATCGCTGGATTATGCCATCAAGCAATTTCAGCAAAATGGTGTAGTCTGATGAAATCAGATAAAGCCAAATGCGGAAATGGTGTAAAAATGGTGTAACAGCCGAGACACCGAACGCTGAAACCCCTTGAAAATCAAGGAAAATCGAAGGAGAATGAGTACAAATGAAATTAGGTATTGTGGGACTTCCCAATGTGGGCAAATCCACCCTGTTCAACGCGATCACAAACGCAGGCGTCCCTGCGGACAATTACGCGTTCTGCACCATTGACCCCAATGTGGGCGTTGTGTCCGTTCCGGACGAGCGGCTGGACTGGCTCTCCCAGCTCCATAAGCCCAAGAAAACCACCCCTGCCGTGATCGAATTCGTGGACATCGCCGGTCTGGTCAAGGGCGCCTCCAAGGGTGAGGGGCTGGGCAACAAGTTCCTCAGCAATATCCGCACCACCGACGCCATCGTCCATGTTGTCCGCTGCTTTGAGGACAGCAACATCAACCACGTGGAAGGCTCCACCGACCCGCTGCGGGATATCGACATCATCAATCTGGAGCTGGTCATGTCAGACATCGAAATGGTGGAGCGCCGCATCGACAAGGCGCAGAAGGCCATGAAGGGCGGCGACAAGAAGTTTGCCCACGAGGTGGAGGTTTTCACCGAGCTGCTGGAGCACCTGAACAAGGGCAAGCTGGCCAGAACCTTCGACGTTTCCGACGAAGACCGGGCACTGATCGCCACCTCCGACCTGCTGACGCTGAAAAAGACCATTTATGTCGCCAATATGTCGGAAAACGAGGTCAACGAGCCGGAAAGCAGCCGCCACTACATGGCGGTCAAGACGCTTGCCGACAGCGAGGGCAGTCAGGTGATCCCCATCTGCGCCAAGCTGGAAGCGGACATCGCCGAGCTGGACGACCCTGAGGAAAAGGCCATGTTCATGGAGGAGCTGGGCGTCGCCGAAAGCGGCCTGCACAAGCTCATCAAGGCCAGCTACACCCTGCTGGGTCTGATCTCCTTCCTCACCGCCGGCAGCGACGAATGCCGGGCATGGACCATCAAGAAAGGCACCAAGGCCCCTCAGGCTGCCGGTAAGATCCACACCGACTTTGAGCGGGGCTTCATCCGTGCCGAGGTCATCGCCTTCGACGACATGAAAGCCTGCGGCACCATGGCCGCGGCCAAGGCCAAGGGTCTGGTGCGAAGCGAGGGTAAGGAATACGTCATGAAAGACGGAGACATCGTCAATTTCCTGTTCAATGTGTAATACTGAACTCCAATTAGGGTCTATCTGAAAACCGGGAATATGACCAACAGCGAGGGATTTTTCGCCTGCTGAAGCCATTTTTCCGCAGGAATACTTTGTGTATTACAAGGGAAAATGGTGCACAGCAGGCGGAAAAGACCCGCTGTTTGGGCATGTTGACGGTTTTCAGATAGACCCTAAAATCTTTAAAAAAGATTTTAATTGCCTGAAGGGCATGGAGTTCATATGAGACTTGTTTTGTGATTTCTTTCCTTATAAATCACAAAACAGGCAGCGCCGTCAGGCGATGCCTTCCTGATTAAAATTAAGGCAACACCGCACAATTGCGTCTGCGAGTCTCAGCCGTCTTTTTGCTCCACTTCCGCAGTTCCGAAAATGGGAAATACATACAGTATTCCTCCATTTTCGGAACTTTGAATTGGAACAAAAATCCTGCCTGAGACTTCTTGCCGAATTGTGCGGTGCTGCCTTAAGATTTTAATCAGGAAATAGTATAAGACAGCAGCCCGCCGGGAATGAATGTTCCCGGCGGGCTGTTTTTTGTTGGATTGGGGAATCCTTTGCCGAATCTGAGGAGATCCGTCAGATTTTCCCCGACTGCCGCGGTCAGTATATCTCCTGCTCAATGTCCCGGAAGAGATCGTCGTCAAAGAACTCCTGCAGCTCCATGCCCAGTCCCCGGCATATCCTCAGTACGGTCTGAATGGTAATGGAGTTGTTTCTTCCGTTGACGATATTGTTCAGCGTGGACTGCGTGATGCCGCAGCGGGCGCCCAGTGCGTTCAGCGACAGCTCGTTTTCGTCGCACAGATTCAGAATCCGTATTTGCAGTGCTTCCTTGGAACGCATTTCCCTCACCTCACTGCTGTGATGATACCACCCGCCGCATTGAAGGTTACCTCTTTTCCGTTGACCTTTCGCTTTTGGCAAAAAATTGGCAAAGAAGTGCCACACAGGAGCAGGTGTCGCAAGGTGAAGGAAGGAAACGCGCCTCAATAAGCTGCCCGCGCCGGTTTTTCGGAATACGTTTTATTCCAGATTTCTGAACAGATCCGACGTGAAAAATGTCGGCAGATCTATTTCAAGTCCGTCGCAGATCTTCTGGATGGTGGATACGTTGGTCGAATTGTTCCGTCCATAGATGATATTGCTAATCGTTGACTGGTTAAGCCCGCAGACAGAGCACAGGCCGTTTATCGTCATATGCCGCTCCTCGCAAAGTTCAAAGATCCGCAGCCGCAGTGCGTCATTGATCGTCATGATTTTACCTCCCTGTACAACGATTAACCCAAAAAACGCAAAAGCCTCTGCGTTTACCCATATTGTCGCATATTCTGACAGAAAATGGTATCCCTTTTTCGAGAAAATATGCACAATATTTTCATCCGCGGGAGATTTTTTCAGGGCAATGGGACGGCAGGATAAAGAAAACCGCTCTTGCCTGATAGGCAAGAGCGATTTTTTCTTGGAGCGGGCGACGAGGCTCGAACTCGCTACCTCCACCTTGGCAAGGTGGCGCTCTACCGGATGAGCTACGCCCGCACGGAACAGAGCTTATTATAGCGGTTTTTCCAAAAATGTCAAGTATTTTTTTCCGGATTTTCCGTTGGTTCCGTGGTTTCCTCCGGCGGCAGCGTCGTGGCTTCTGTGGGCGTTTCCTCCGTTCCCCGGGCGGCTCCGGTCTCCGCGGCCGCCACTGCGGGCACCGCCGGACACTCCGGGTAGGCCGTGTAATCCCAGACATAGCCCGACATCTCCGGATCGGTAAACTCGTGATAGCCGCCCAGCTCGCTGCACCGCAGAAGGTCTACATGATAATAATGCCCGCCATCCAGCACAATGTTCCACGTCCACGGGTCTCCCGCGTGGGTGCCCGTCACCGTCATGCACTCCAGTCCTGCCAGACGGCACATGGCGGCGTACACCGTGGCAAAGGCTCTGCTGTCCCCTACCCCGTGGCGCAGCAGGCTGTAGGCGGGGGTGATGGACGTCTCGATCTTGTAGTCAAAGCGCTCCATCAGGAACGCATACAGCTGAGAAAGCTTCTGCCGGTCTTCCCCGTCGCCGCTGACGTACAGCGACGCCGCATCAAACACCGGCTTCACCTGAGACTGCATCTGCCGCAGAGCATCCCGGCTCGTCTGATAGGTAAAGGTCAGCTCCACCACGCGGGAGCTTCCGGCGCCATAGGCCGCCGCCGTCACCTGGGGGGTCTCCATCACCGTCTCCGGATGCTCCTCGGCATGATCCCGCACCAGCTGGGTAAAGTCCATAGGGGCATAACGATCCACCAGCAGGACCACGCTGGCGTCAAAATTTTTCAGAGCCTTGACGATCTCCTCTGCCGCTTCCCCGCTGTCGGAGACCTCCCGGATCGTCCGTATCTCCATGGGGCTGTGGCGGTAGGCGATGGTCACGGCTACCGCCGGAAGGCCGCCGTTGGCGCCGATCTCATAGTCAATGCGGTCCACGGCATACGCACCCACGGGGTAGGCTTCCGTGGCATATTTCACCGCTATGCCCATGCCGTTTTCCACGGCGTCCGCGGGGTAGTCCGCCACATTGATAACGCCGCTTTCGCTGCCGGACTGGATCATTTCCTCCAGTGCATCCATCAAATCCAGATAATCGGAGGCCACGATCACCTCCGGCTGGGTGTCCTGCCGCTGCTCCAAGTGGGGCGTCACGGAAGAATACCGGCCGTCCATCCAGCCGCAGCCGGTGAGCAGCAGGCTGAGCGCCAGCAGCAGCGGCAATAGCTTTTGCTTCATACGGGTCTCCTTCCTTACGTTTCTCCTACAGCGATTGTTTGGAATAATGGGAGAATCCGTCTCCCAGCACCTGATGCGCCTCCTGCACGATGACGAAGGCGTTGGGGTCGATGGCCATGACCAGCTCCTTCAGCTCCGTGACCTGCTGCTTTTTCACAGCGGCCAGCACCACCTTGGTCGGCTCATGGCTGTAGGAGCCTTCCCCATTGAGGAAGGTTGCGCCTCTGTCCAGCTTGGTGCCGATGGCCTCCGCCACCGCGTCGTACTCCTTGGTAATGATCAGCGCCACCTTGGAATAGTCGAACCGGTACACCACGGCATCCAGCACCTTGCCCGTAACAAACACCGCCACGCCGGTATACAGCGCCTTGGTGATGTCCTGAAACACGATGCCCGTCAGGACGGCCACCCCGGCGTCAAAGCACATGGAAATCTGTCCGATGGGGACATCCCGGTATTTGAGCTTCAGCAGCCGCACCACGATGTCAGAGCCGCCGGTGGAGGTGCCGCAGATGAACACCATGCCCAGCCCCAGCCCGCAGATCATGCCGCCGTAAAGGGCGCAGAGCAGCGAATCCATGGGCGGCATCGTGATTTTGGCAAAAGCGTCGATCAGGATCGAGCTGAGAACCATTCCCAGCAGACTGCCGCAAAAGAACCGTCTGCCGATCTTCACACCGCCGAGAATGAACAGGGGCAGGTTAATAAGGATCGTCAGCACGCCCACGCTGCCGTAGCCCAGCAGCTCCACCGCCACCAGCGCAAGGCCGGAAATACCGCCGGGGCTGATCTCATTGGGCTGTAGGAACAGGGAAAAGCCCAGCGCGAAAACCGCGCTTCCCACAGCCGTCGCCGGAATCCAGCGATAATCTTCCCAAATCTTGCGCATAAACGTCCTCTTCTTTCCAATCTATTCGCTTTTACACCTCAAAAGTTTGCTGCTTTTCCGCCGAATCCTCTTCTTTCAGCACCGCGCCGGCGGAGGGGATGGTCTTGGTGCGGTAGCGGCTTTCGTTGACAATGCCGCTTTGGGTCAGCAGCACCGCGTCCCGGAGCGTTGCCTTCTTTTTCAGCGTCATCACCGCCACGCCCTGCGTGTTTCTCGTGGTCTTGGGCAGGAGCTGCGCCGTGGAGAAGATCGCCGCCCGGCCGTCGGTGGAGTACACCACCATCTGCTCATCCGCGTCCAGCGCCACCGCCTTTATCAGCGGACTCTTGTCGCTGTATGCGCCGGTGAGCTTTTTCCGGTTGGTCTTCGTCTCGTAGGCGGACAGCGGAACCTTCGCCGCCTTGCCATTTTCAAAGAAGAACAGGATGAAGCCCTTGTAATCCCCGCAGAACACCAGCGCCACCAGATTTTCTCCCGCCTCGAAGCCCAGCTTCTGGGGCAGATAGTCGCCCAGCTGGGACGCCTTGCCGTCGTCAAAGTCGGAAAGGCGGGACTTGTAGCACTGGTACCGGTCGGTGAACACCAGAAATTCCGCCCTGTTGGTGGTCTCTTGGGAGAAGGACAGGCTGTCGCCCTCCTTGAATTTCTGCTCGCCGCTCATCCGCAGGGACTGGGCGGTCATCTTTTTGAGATACCCTTCCTTGGAGACGAACACCGTCACACCGTAGTCCGGCACGTCGTCCTCTTCCTCGGGCGCGGCTTCCTGGGCGTCGTACAGGATTTCTGTCCGCCGGGGCTGACCGAACTTGTCGGCCACCGCCTGCAGCTCCTTGATGATGACGTTTTTCAGCTTCCGGGGGCTGTTCAGCGTGTCTCTCAGATCGGCGATCTCCCCTTCCAGATCGTCAATGGCGCGGGTCTGCTTGAGGATGTATTCTTTGTTGATGTTGCGCAGCTTGATCTCCGCTACGTAATTCGCCTGAATCTCGTCAATGCCGAAGCCGATCATCAGGTTGGGCACGACCTCGCTTTCCAGCTCCGTCTCCCGGATGATGGCGATGGCCTTGTCGATGTCCAGCAGGATTCGTTCCAGACCTTTCAGCAGGTGCAGCCGATCTTCCTTCTTCTGAATCTGGAAGAAGATGCGCCGCTTGACGCAGTCCGTGCGCCAAGCCGTCCACTCGTCCAGAATCTCCCCCACGCCCATCACACGGGGCATTCCCGCAATAAGGATATTGAAATTGCAGGGGAAGCTGTCCTGCAAAGGCGTCAGCCGGAACAGCTTCTGCATCAGCTTCTCCGGGTCAACGCCCCGTTTCAGGTCGATGGTCAGCTTCAGGCCGCCTAAGTCCGTCTCGTCCCGCATATCGGCGATCTCTTTGATCTTCCCCGCCTTGATCAGCTCCGCCACCTTGTCCATGATGACTTCCGTGGCGGTGGTGTAGGGGATTTCCGTAATTTCGATCAGGTTGCCATCCTTGACGTAGCGCCATTTTGCCCGGAGCCGGAAGCTTCCACGGCCTGTGGCATAGATTTCCCGGGTGGCGGCTTCGTCAAACAGCAGCTCGCCGCCGGTGGAAAAATCCGGGCCGGGCAGGGTCTCCAGAATGTCGTGGTCGGGATTTTTCATCAGGGCAATGGCGGTGTCGCACACCTCCTGCAGGTTAAACGAGCAGATGTTGGACGCCATGCCCACGGCGATACCCTGATTCGCCGAAACCAGCACATTGGGGAACGTGGTGGGCAGCAGCGCCGGCTCCTTCATAGTGGCATCGTAGTTGTCCACCATGTCCACGGTGTCGCTGTCGATGTCCTTGAACACCTCGGCGCAGATGGGATCCAGCTTGGCCTCGGTGTACCGGGCGGCGGCGTAGGCCATGTCCCGGGAGTACACCTTACCGAAGTTGCCCTTGGAATCCACAAAGGGATGCAGCAGCGTCTCGTTGCCCTTGGCAAGACGCACCATGGTCTCATAAATGGCGGCGTCGCCGTGGGGGTTCAGGCGCATGGTCTGGCCGACGATGTTGGCGGATTTCGTCCGTCCACCGGTGAGCAGACCCATTTTGTACATGGTGTACAGCAGCTTGCGGTGGGACGGCTTGAAGCCGTCGATCTCGGGAATTGCCCGGGAAACGATGACCGACATGGCATAGGGCATGTAGTTCATGTCAAGCGTCTCTGTAATCGCCTGATCGACCACCGTGCCGCGCAGGCCCATCACATCCGGCCCTGCCGCCCGATGGACGGTGCGTTTTTCTGTTTTTTTCTTTGCCATAGGAATAGATTCCTCCATTGTGGAACTTTGTTTTGCCTATCCCCGCCAATTTGCCAGAGGATAAACGCCGTTTTCTCGCTTAAAAGCGGCCAGCAGCTCGTGTTCCCGCTGCTCACAATCTTCGCAGACTTCGTAATCCAATAACAAAATCGGGAAGTTTTCCACCTGCCAGACGGCGCGACCGCCTTTGTGGTTGGCGGCGGCACCCCAGCCGTATTTGATGTACTGCCGCACCCGCTGCCGCAGGCCACCGCGCCCATTTGCCTTGCCGATATATAGGACGGATTTGTCCGCGCACAGGTCGTATTTTTGCTCCAAGAGCACTGCGGGATAACTTTCTGCGCTCGAATTATGGGGGGATTCAATAAAGGTGACGGGAACTTTTTCCGGAACCAGCACGCGGTAAATGCCCGGCTGGCACGGAAGTGTATTGCAATTTGTATAATGCACTTCTTCCAAAGTGGAAATTGAGGGGTGAGTTTTGTACAGCTCTCTTAAATGACGGAACAGCCGCAGCAGAGTCCCGTTTGCAATGCTGCGTGAAGTAAGCGAGCCCTCGCAAAAATGGTCATGTCGAAAGTGCCATGTCAGACAGGCAAGCGTTGCCAGGTACGGTAGTCCGTCCACATTCAGATGATCCATCCGTCCGTCGTCCAGTCCGTAGAGCGATAGCACATACGGATATTTACTCAAGAAGTAACCGGCCTCATAATTTTTGTCGATTAAATCGCTTATTGGATCACGTATCACCCGGAACTTGTCGTCAAAATCGTATACGGAATATTGGCGGCACAGCTCTTTCAGGTAAGGTGTGTGGTCAATGTTTTCTAAAACTGAAATTATCCAATCTAATCCGTCTATCATATCTCAGCTCACATCAATCATATCCATATACTTATGCCCGTTTTCGGCGATGTAATCCTTCCGCCCGGCGAGGTTATCGCCGAGGAGGAGATCAAACACACGCGCTGTCTCCTCGACGTCCACGGGCATCACCTTCACCAGCCGCCGCGTCTCCGGGTTCATCGTCGTCAGCCACATCATCTCCGGGTCATTTTCGCCGAGACCCTTCGAGCGCTGGATGCTGACCTTCTTTCCCTCCAGCTCCTTGAGAATGTCCGCCTTTTCGCGCTCGGAGTAGGCGAACCACGTCTTGTCCTTGCAGTTGATCTCGAACAGCGGCGTCTCCGCGATGTATACGTATCCCTCGCGGATAAGCGTCGGGCACAGGCGGTAGAGCATCGTCAGAATCAGAGTCCGAATCTGGAAGCCATCGACGTCGCCATCGGTGCAGATGACGACCTTGTTCCAACGGAGGTTGTTGATATCGAACTGGTTGAGATCCTTCATGGCACGACCCCGCACCTCCACGCCGCAGCCCAAGACCTTCATCAGGTCGGTGATGATGGGGGACGCGAAAATTTTGCCGTAATCCGCTTTCAGGCAGTTGAGGATTTTGCCGCGCACCGGCATGATGCCCTGAAATTCCGCGTCCCGGCTGAGCTTGACACTGCCCAATGCGGAATCGCCCTCCACGATATACAGCTCCCGCACCCCGGCGTCCCGGCTGCGGCAGTCCACGAATTTCTGCACCCGGTTGGCAATGTCGATGGAGCCGGAGAGCTTCTTTTTTACGCTGGACTTGGTCTTTTCGGCGGACTCCCGGGCGCGCTTGTTCACCAGAATCTGCTCCGACGCCTTATCGGCCTCCTGCTTGTTCTCGATGAACCAGACCTGCAGCTGCTCCTTGAAAAAGGCAGTCATGGCGTCCTGCGTGAATTTGCTGTTGACGCTCTTTTTCGTCTGGTTTTCAAAGCAGCCGATGGTGGAGAAGCAGTTGGTCACCAGTACCAGCGAGTCCTGAATGTCCTGAAAAATGATCTTATTTTCGTTTTTGGTGTATTTGTTATTGTCCCGGAGGTACTTGTCGAAGGCCGCCGTGAAGCCGGAACGAACCGCCTTGTCGGGGCTTCCGCCGTATTCCAGCCACGAGGAATTGTGGTAATACTCAATGTGGCTGATCTGCTTGGAGAAGCAGAAGGAGGCCGTGATCTTCAGCTTCATCTCCGGGCGGTTTTCCGCGTCCCGCCCCCGGCGCTCGGCTTCCCAGTAGACGGGCATGGTAAAGGCGTTGTCCCCCACCAGCTCCTCGATATACTGGCGGATACCGTCGGCATAACAGAATTCCTCGGTCTCGAATTTGCCGCCCACCTGATTGCGGAAACGGAAGGTGATGCCCTTGTTCACCACCGCCTGACGGCGCAGCACGTCCCGGTAATATTCCACGGGAATGTTGATATCGGTGAATACCAGCTTGTCCGGCTTCCAGTGGAAGCACGAGCCGGTCTTTTTCCGGTCGGCGGGTTCCTTTTTCAGGCCGCCCTTGTTTCTGCCCTTTTCAAAGTGCAGATCGTACCGGTAGCCATCCCGGCGGATGGTGGCGTCAAAAAACTCCGAAGCGTACTGGGTAGCGCAGGAGCCGAGGCCGTTTAAGCCAAGAGAATACTCATAGTTTTCCCCGTTTTCCCCATATTTGCCGCCGGCGTACATTTCGCAGAACACCAGCTCCCAGTTGTAGCGTTTTTCCTTTTCGTTGTAGTCCACGGGGCAGCCCCGGCCGAAATCCTCCACCTCCACGCTTAAGTCTTCGTAGCGGGTGACAATGATGGTGTCGCCGTAGCCTTCCCGCGCCTCGTCGATGGCGTTGGAGAGAATCTCAAACACCGCGTGCTTGCAGCCCTCCAGATCATCCGAACCAAAGATGACTGCCGGGCGCTTGCGCACCCGATCCTCGCCCTTGAGCATGGAGATACTGGAATTTCCGTATTGTTCCTGTTTTTTCATGTTGCATACCTGCCTGCATAATCCATAGTCATACGATTTTATTATATGCAAAAATAAGCCAAAAGTCAAGAAACGCCCCTTGGGGCAGAAAAAGCGCCCTGTACCGGGCGTACAAGGCGCTTTTAAGCTATGCATCAGTCGTGCCGCTGCTCCCAATTTTCGTAAGTCTCACAGAACCGACCGGAGAAGGATGGCTCCCGTCCCGCCGCGTACAGATGGGAGGTGTCCCCGAAGGCGGTCATGCGGAACGACGCGATGCCCTCCCGGCGCTCCTCCGTGTTCAGGATGGTGACGGAGGTGGGCAGAGAGCAGCTTCCATGCCACAGCACCATGGGGGAAATTCCCAGCAAATGGCTCAGCAGAACGCAGGTAACGCCAAAATGGCAGAACAGGACGACGGTATCCTCGTTGGGCTGCTCCGCCCGGTAGTATTCCCCCTCCCGGCGGTAGCCGTGGCGGGCGAGCAGCTCGTCCAGCCCGTCCCATACCCATTGGGCTTCCTCACGCACTCCGGCGGCGGTGAAGCGGTCGTTTTCCCACCAGTGTCCCCGGTCGTAAAACCCCTTGTCCTCCGTCCAGTCCTGAGGCAGCCAATCCCACGCGACGCCCGGCTTGTCCTTCCCCGGACGGAGAACCTGCGGGGAGAATTCCCGCAGCCATGGGAGAATTTCCGCCTGCCGCCCCAGCTTTTCCAGCGTGGCCTTGGTGGTATCCCGCGCCCGCCCTTTGGGGGAGCAGTAAAACGCCTTCACATCCAATTTGCACAGGCGGTCGGACAGCAGCTCCGCTTCTATCCAGCCGGTCTCGGTCAGGGAATCGATGGAATAGTCCGGGTCGCCGTGGCGCACAATCAGCAGTTTCATGTGTTCCCCTCCTTTATTCCCCGAATTTTTCCGCAGCCTCTTTCAGCATACTGCGGATGGGCAGATGGTAGGGGCAGCGGCTTTCGCAGGCGCCGCAGCCGATGCACTCCGAAGCCTTTTGGGTAAGTGTTGCGTAGCGGCTTCTCGCCCAGTCCGCCAGCCCGTACCGGGACAGATACCCTTCAAACAGGAACACGCTGGAAATGCTGATACCCGCGCTGCACGGCTGGCAGTAATTGCACCGGCGGCAGAACTGGGTACCAAGGGCATCGCGGATGGCGCGCATCTTGGCTTCTTCCTCCACGGACAGCGGGGAACTATCGTTTACTGCGGCGAGATTCTGATTCAGCTCGGCAATGTCCGCCATGCCGGGTATCACCACGGTGACATCCGGGTTGGCGCAGACATAGCGCAGCGCCGTCACCGCGTCCTCGATCGCGCCGCCCGCAAGGGGCTTCATGGCGATGAAGCCAATGTTCTTTTCGGCGCAGGCGTGGATCAGTTCTTTTGCCTGATCTTCCACGATATTGTATGGGAACATGATGGTCTCCACCCATGGCAGCTCCAACGCCATCCGGAAAGTTTCCAGAGAATGGGCGGTGATGCCGATATGTCCGATCTTTCCGGCCTTTTTCGCGGCCGTCAGCGCTTCCAGCGCACCGCCGGGGGAACAGACCTTCTCCAAATCCGCAGGGGGCGCGTTGTGAATCTGGTACAAGTCAATATAGTCGGTGCGGAGGTTTTTCAGGCTGATATCGATGTCCTTCGCCATGGCCTCCGCCGTGCGGGACATGCTCTTGGTGGCAAGCACGAAATGCTCCCGAATGCCCTCAAGGCCAATGCCTAAGTATTCCTCGCTGACGGTATAGCCCCGTGCGGTATCAATGTAGTTGACGCCGTTTTCCAGCAGCTTGTGCATAAGCGCTTTCGTCCCCTCCGCGTCGATGCGCTGGATGGGAATTCCCCCAAAGCCCATGCGGGAGATTTTCAGCCCGGTTTTGCCGAGGATTCTGTATTCCATGGTCACGCGCTCCTTTCCTTTTTTGCCATTATACGGCAAAAAAGCGAAAAAAACAACCTTCCTGACCGAAAAACGGGTCAGCTTTCGCTGACCCGTTTTTTATTTCCCAAGCTCTTTGTTTTTCCTGTAGGTATCGATCACGCAGTCCATCGCCGCGCCGCGGAAGCCGTGATTTTCCAGCGTCTGAACGCCGACAATGGTGCTGCCGCCGGGAGAACACACCGCGTCCTTCAGCGCGCCGGGGTGCTGGCGGGTAGCAAGCAGCATTTCCGCCGAACCGGCCATGGTCATGGCGGCGTATTCCACTGCCTTGGCTCTGGGAAGGCCGCAGGCCACCGCGCCGTCGGCAAGGGCTTCCACAAACATATACATAAAGGCAGGGCCGCTGCCGGACAGGGCGCTTGCCGCGTCGATCAGCCGTTCTTCCAGCGCATCCAGCAGGCCGCAGAAGCGCATATCTTCCCGCCAGTCCTTCAGCGTTTCATCCTCCACAAGCGCGTTGCGGCAGTAAGGAATGACCCCTTTGCCGATGGCCGTGGGAGTGTTGGGCATGATGCGGATGACGGGCAGCTCCGTCCCGGCGAGCTGCTCCAATTTCGCAATTTCCATGCCAGCCGCCATGGTAATGAGCAGCGGTTTGCGCTTCCCCAGAACCTTTTGCAGCGGAGAAAGCACCTCCTGCACCATATGGGGCTTCACTGCGATAAAAATCCGGTCGCACCGGGCGGCGATGGTTTCCGCGTCCGAATAGACGATGCCCAGTTCCTCCGCGAACGCCTTCGCCTTGCCGGAACGGTCGGACACCATGATCTCCTTCGTGGCCTTGCTCAGGGCTTTGGCAATGGCGCCGCCCATGTTGCCGCAGCCGATAAATCCGTACTTCATGTTTTTCCCCCTCAGCGGATATGTCCGTTTCCGTGGATGATGTATTTATAGGTGGTCAGCTCCTGCAATCCCATGGGTCCCCGGGCGTGGAGCTTCTGGGTGGAAATGCCCATTTCGCATCCCAGACCGAATTCGCCGCCGTCGGTGAACCGGGTGGACGCATTGACATACACCGCCGCGCTGTCCACGTTGGCGGTAAAATACCGCTCCGCCTCCGGACTGCGGGTCACGATGGCCTCGCTGTGGCCGGTGGAGTGCGACGCGATGTGGGCGACAGCCTCCTTCACATCCTCCACGCATTTGACGGCAAGAATGTAATCCAGAAATTCCGTATCAAAATCCTTCTCCCCCGCCTTTTTCCCGGGGATGATGGCAGCCGCCGTCTCATCCAGACGAAGCTCCACTGCCCTTTCCCGGTCAGTGACCAGACGTTTATAGAGCATGGGCAGAAACGTGGGGGCGATCGCCTTGTCCACCAGCAGGACTTCCTCGGCGTTGCAGACGCTGGGGCGGCTGGTTTTGGCGTTTTCCACGATGTTCAGCGCCATGTTCAGGTCGGCAGATTTCTCCACATACACGTGGCAGATGCCGGTGCCGGTGGCGATGCAGGGCACGGTGGCGGTGCTTACACAGGCGTTGATCAGCCCCGCGCCGCCACGTGGGATCAGCAGGTCAATGTAGCCGTTTGCGGTCATCAGCGCAGCGGCGCTTTCCCGGGATGTGTCCTGCACCAGATTCACCGCGTTTTCCGTGATACCCACCGATCTCAGGCCGGACCGGAGGGCGTCAACGATGGCGTTGGCGCTGCGGAACGCCTCCTTTCCGCTTCTCAGGACGCAGACGTTCCCGCTTTTCAGCGCCAGAGCGGCGGCATCGCTGGTGACGTTGGGACGGCTTTCGTAAATAATGGCAATGACACCCATGGGGACGGACACCTTCTGAATTTCCAGCCCGTCCTCGCGGGTATGAGTCTGCAAAATCCGCCCCACCGGGTCGGGGAGCGCCGTCACCTCCCGGATGCCCTGCGCCATCCCGGCAATGCGCTCCTTTGTCAGCTTCAGTCTGTCCAGCATGACCGGGGAGATATGCTCCTTCGCGGACGCCATATCCAGCGCATTCGCGTCAAGGATTTCGGCCTGACCGGCAATCAGTGCGTCCGCCATGGCGTTCAGTGCGGCATTTTTCTGTTCGGTGGACAGGCCAGCGACTTCCCCTTTCGCCGCTCTTGCGGCTTCCAGCATTTCTTTCATAGACGTTCCTCCGAAAACGTGGTGCCGACGGTCTTTCCTTCCAGAATGTCATAGAGATTTCCGGGATTATTTCCGTTGGCAATGACCATTTTGCAGCCGCAGCCAAGGCAGATATCGGCGGCATGGAGCTTCGTGACCATTCCCCCGGTGCCCTGCGTGGAGCTGCTGATCCCGGCAATTTCCCGGATGTGGTCGTCAATTCCGGCGACGTGGTGCAGCAATGCGGCCTCCGGATGGGTGTGGGGGTCGGCGGTGTACAGGCCGTCGATGTCCGACAGGAGGATGAGCATATCGGCGTGGACGCTCCTTGCCACGATGGCGGCGAGGGTATCGTTGTCGCCGATGACGATCTCGTCGGTGGCGACGGTGTCGTTCTCGTTGATGACGGGCAGTGCCCCCAGCTCCAGCAGCCGGTTCAGGGTGTTGGTAAAGTTCAGGCGGCGGGTATCGTTGGTAGTATCGTCGCCGGTGATCAGCAGCTGGGCAACCGTGTGGTGATACTCGCTGAACAGCTTGTCGTATGTATACATCAGCTCACACTGCCCCACAGCGGCGGCGGCCTGTTTGGACGGGATGTCTTTCGGCCGCTCCCGCAGTCCCAGCTTGCCCACGCCCATGCCGATGGCGCCGGAGGAAACCAGTATCAGCTCATGTCCGGCATTTTTAATGTCACTCATGATCTTGCACAGCTGCTCCACCCGGCGGATATTCAGATGGCCGGTGGGGTGCGCCAGAGTCGACGTGCCGATTTTGATTACAATGCGCATTTGCGTTCTCTCCCCGAATTTTTAGGCTATTATATCACTTTAGTCAGATGAAGTAAATAGCCTGAAGGTAAGTTTCCGGTAAATGTTTTTCATAGAAAAGGCGGGCGGCAAAATGCCGCCCGTCAGGCTTATTTCTTTTCCAGCAGTTTCAGCGCCGCCTGAATCTGGGGATCGTCCTCCGGCTCCAGCTGATCGTAATAGATGGCATCGGCGGTTTCCTCGTCCACCGGTACGACCACATCCGGCGTGATTCCCACGCCTGCCAGACTGACGCCCTTAGGGGTAAAATACTTGCCCACAGAGAGGCCCACCGCGGAACCGTCGCTGAGACGTATGGTATTCTGGAAATACCCCTTGCCGCAGGTTTTCTCTCCCACCACGTCGGCAACGCCGTACTCGCTCAAGGCCGCCGCAAAGAACTCCGCCGCGGAGTAGGAGTCGCCGTTCACCAGCACCGCCATGGGAATGTCCAGACAATCCGCGTCGGAATAGTCCACGTTCTCCTTCCCGGCATAGTCCACCGTGCGGAACAGCTCTCCCTCGGGCAGCAGATAGTCCAGTACCTTCACCAGCTCTTTTGCATAGCCGCCGGGGTTATTGCGCACGTCAAAAATCAGCTTTTCCGCGCCCTGCCCCAGCAGATCGTCAATGGCCGCGATGGTTTCCTCGGCGCACCGGGAGTCAAAATTCTCAATGGTCACAAGCCCGATCTTGTCGGTCAGCATCCGACCGCTGGCCACAACCGTCTGCACCTGCCGCCGCTCCACGGAAAGCGCCACCCGCTCCCCGTGCCTGAGAACCGTCAGAGAAACACAGGTGTCTTCTTCTCCCCGCACCAGATTCCGAACATCCGTGGCCGTCATCTCCCGGACGTCCTGACCTTCCACCTCGATCACCAGATCGTCCACCTGAACGCCCGCTTCCCCGGCAGGCCCGCCCTCATTCACGGCCTTGACCAGAAAGCCCTCCTGCTCCTTTGCCTCGATGGTGATGCCGATGCCCACATAGGCATTGTTCACCTGCTCCTCATGGGCGTCGTATTCGCTGGCGGGGATATAGTAGCTCCACCGGTCGCCAAGGGATTTCACCATGGCGGCCGCCGCGGCGTCCTCCATGGCCGTCTGGTCGGCGTCTCCGATGAATCGTTCCAGAATCAGGCTTTCCAGCTGTTCCAGCTTGGTGCCGGAGGCATACCCCGGGTAGCCGATCGCCGCCAGAGTCGCCACTGTAGCCAGCATCACCACAAGGATATAGCTCAGGGAAATCAGAATTTTCTTTTTCACGGAATAACCACCTCATAGAAAGGATTCCCACAGTCCATAGTATGAACTGTGGGAACATAATTCAATCTGAGGAAGCTCTGAATAAATCGGCGAGAGCTGACAGCGAGAGATTTTTCTCTGGACGAAGGGTTCCAAAGCGGAGGAATCCTTTGTGTATTTCCCGCTTTGGAATCCGCACGGCCAGAGGAAAAGATCCGCTGCTCAGTCGAAGACGGTTTGTTCAGAGTTTCCTGAACAAATCAGTACAGCGGCACGTAATTGCAGGGGTTGACGTAGACGCCGTTGTAGGAAATGCCAAAGTGCAGATGGTCGCCGGTGGTAATGCCGGTGGCGCCGGTAGCGCCGATCAGCTGTCCCGCGCTGACAATCTGTCCGGCGGATACGCAGGAGCTGCTTAAGTGCATGTAGATGGACGAGAAGCCGTCCTGATGGTTGATCTGCACGTAGTTGCCGGCGGCATTGCCCCAGCCCGCTACGGTGACGACGCCCGCACGGGTGGCGTACACGGGGTCGCCGGTGCCGGTATCGAGGTCAACGCCCTGATGGTAGGAAGAAGCGCCTGCCGTGGGGGATGTACGGTTGCCAAAGGGGCTGGTGATGGAGGTGTAGCTGCAGGGAACCTGCCAGCCGCCGCTGCTTCCGCCGGAACTGCCGCCGGAGTTCCCGCTCGAATTTCCGCCGGAACCGTTCGAGCCGCCGCCCGCAGTCGTGGCGGGTACGGAGGTTGCCTTCCAGGCTTCCCATTCCCGCTGCTTCGCAGCGTTGAACTGTACTTCCATGGCGGCGATCTGCTTCAGGAATTCATTTTCCTGTGCCTTGCATTCTTCTTCCAGTGCCTGAAGGTCATCGGCCTTCTGCAGCAGCTCCTGCAGCAAGTCCTCCGACTCCTTGCTTTTCGCGTCCATTTCCGCCTGGGTGTCGTCCAGATCCTTCTTGGTGGCTTCCAGCTCGCCCTTTTCCGCTTCCAGCTCGGCCTGGGCTTCCTCCACCTTGTTGGCGGCGTCGCTCAGCTCCTGCAGGCGGCGCTTGTCGGAGGCGGCGATCTCCTCCACCATGTTCAGCCTGTCCAGCAGGTCAGAGAAGCTGTTGGCCTTGAAGACGACTTCCCAGTAGGATACCTCGCCCTCTTCCTCCATGGTGCGGATGCGGTCTTTGTTTTCCTGATTCAGCGTTTCCAGACGGTCTTCCGCCGTGTCCAGCTCGTCCTGCTTGTCCGCAATGAGCAGGTTATAGGCGGAGATCTGTTCGTTGATGTTGATGATCTGGGTGTTCAGAAGCTGAATTTCCTGATCGATCACGTTCTTTTTCGCGATCAGGTCCGCAATTTCGTTCTCGTTTTCCTTGTACTGCTTCTTCACGTCCGCGATCTGGTTCTGCACCTCCTTGCGCTCCTGCTGCAGGGCAATGATCTGCTTGCGGATCTCGCCGGAGGACGCCGCACCGGCAAAGGTGGGCAGAATGCTCATCAGAAGCGTCAGCAGCAGTACCGCCGCCATGACGCCGGCGAGGACGGATACCAAACGTTTGCGATTTTTCATAGGAATCTCCTTTTCACGATGGGGACGGGCATTGCATCATACTGAACTCCAATCAAAATTGGGAAACAGCATCAATAGATGTATGCCAATGGGTTTACATAAGTTCCTGCGTAAGAAATGCCGAAATGCAGATGCGGCCCGGTAGAAAGGCCGGTGCTGCCAACATATCCAATGAGCTGCCCCTGCGACACGCTCTGTCCCGCGGAAACAACGTAATTGGTCATGTGCATATAGATGGACGAGAAGCCGTCTAAGTGGTTGATGCTGACATAGTACCCCGCGCCGCCAGCCTGATAGGAAGCCACCGTAACGGTGCCCGCCCGGGTCGCGTAGATGGGCGTTCCCTGATTGCAGGCCATATCAATGCCGTTGTGCATTCTCTTTGTGCCGAGGATCGGGTGAGTACGCATTCCGAAGGGGCTGGTGATGGTATAGCCGGATACCGGGGTCGTCCACGAGGCGTTGGAGGGCGGGTTTTCACCCTGCAAAGCCAGCTTGGCCAGATACTCGTCGTACTTTGCCTGCTTGAGGTCCTTTTCCTTGGCGGCAATTTCCTGCATCAGCTCGTCCTGAAGCGCTTCCGACTCGTCCATCAGCTGCTGGTATTCCTCGGATTTCTTTTCCAGCTCCCGCAGCATGTCATCAGATTCGGTGCGCTTTTCTTCCAGCTCGGCTTCCGCCGCCGTCAGCTCCTCCCAAGTGCCTTCCAGCTCCGTTTTCTCCGATTCCAGACTCAGGCGGGTGGCAGCGACGATGTCCGACGCGATGCGCATTTCCTGAAGACGGCGCTGGTCGGCCTCGGAGATCTCCTGCATCATGTTCAGCCGGTCAAGCAGGTCGGTGAAGCTGTTCGCCTCGAAAATGACCTGCCAGTAAGTAATGCTGCCGCCTTCCTCCATCGCCCGGATGCGCTCCCGGTGCTGCTCGCTCAGGGTGCGCAGCTCTTCCTCGGCGGCGTCCAGCTCGTCCTGGGTGTCCGCAATGAGCTGGCTGTAGGCGGAGATCTGGGCGTTGGTCGTCTCGATCTTGTCCGTCAGGAGGGCAATTTCCTCGTCAATGGCTTCCTTCCTGTTCACGATGTCGGCCATGTCGTTATAGTTGGCGTCGTACTGGCTTCGCACAGCGTCGATCTGCGCCTGGATGGCTTTATTCTTTTCCTCCAGTGCGTCAATCTCCTTCTGGATCTCACCGGAGGTGGCGGCATCCGCCGGAACCGACAGGATGCTCACCGCCATCACCGCCGCCAGACATAGGGCGACAAGTGATCTCACGGTTGTCTCTCTGTGTTTGTTCATAGTTATACGTCCATAAACTTTCGGATAGAAGTCCAGCTGCCCACGATACCGACGAACATACCGGCGGCGGCGAAGGTAGCGACCATGGGGAGCAGAAGCTCCTGGAAGGGTACGAAGTTGAACAGCTGCAAGGCGTCCACGCTGCCGATCTTCGCGATCATCGCGTCATAGCCCAGCCATTCCAGACCGAAAGCGAGAATTGCGCCGATCATGCCGAGGGAGAAGCCCTCTACCACGAAGGGCAGCCGGATAAAGCCGTTGGTCGCGCCCACCATTTTCATAATGGCGATCTCGTCCCGCCGGTCGTACATGGCCAGCTTGACGGTGTTGGAAATGATCAGCAGGCTGACCACCAGCAGAACCGCGATCACGGCCACGGAGACGATATGCAGCACGTTCTGCAGGGTGGTGAAGCCCTGCGCCAGCTCATAGGCCGCGCTGACCTTATCCACACCGGGCAGATTCTTCAGCTGCTCAGCGGTCTGCTCCATCTTGGTATTGTCTTCCAGAGTGACCACGTAGCGGTGGCGCAGATCCTGCGCCTGAACGCCGCTGAAGGCGCTGTCGTTGTCATGGTCGCTGACGAAGTTCTGAAGCGCTTCCTCCCGGGAAACGTATTTCGCGTCAAACACATTGTCCAGAAGGTTGATCTTCGTGCCGATGGATCTTGCCTCGGCGTCGGAAAGGTCGCTGTCGATGTACACCATAATTTCGCTGGTCTTATTCAAATCCTGAACCATGATGTCCAGATTGTAAGCCAGCGCGGAGAAGCTGCCCACGATGATCAGACACGCCACCGTGACGCAGATAGCGGCAAAGGACATGAAGCCGTGCTGGAAAATGCTGCGGAAGCCCTCCTTGAGCAGGTACCCGATATTATTGAGCTTCATGTTTGCTTTCCTCCCCGATTCCATCTCTCACCACGACGCCCTCATTGATGGCAATGGTGCGTTTATGGAACAGCTTTGCCAGATTCTGGTCGTGGGTGACCACCAGCATGGTGGTTCCCAGATTGTTGATCTCCTGCAGCAGCGCCATGATTTCAAAGGAGCGCTCCGGGTCCAGATTGCCGGTAGGCTCGTCGGCGATGATGGTGGACGGATTGTTCACCAGCGCGCGGGCAATGGCAAGTCTCTGCTGCTCGCCGCCGGACATCTCATTGGGATGGCGGTTCATCTTGCTTTCCAGACCGACCAGCTCCAGCACGTAGGGGACCCGCTCTTTGATCTCGGATTCCTTCGCGCCCACGACCCGCATAGCAAAGGCCACGTTCTCATAGACCGTCATTTTTTCGATCAGGCGGTAATCCTGAAACACGACGCCGACCGTGCGGCGCAGGTAGGGAACTTCGCGCTTGCGAATTCGTTCCAGAGAATAGCCGTTGACGTGGACGGTGCCGGAGGTGGGCTTCAGCTCGCCGGTGATGAGCTTGATGATGGTGGACTTACCGGAACCGGAAGGACCGATCAGGAAGCAGAACTCGCCGTCCTCGATCTGCATGGTAACGCCGTTGAGGGCCTTGTTACCCTGCGTATAGGATTTTACAACATCAGTAAATTCAATCATATTCGCATCTTTCTCCCGTCATAGGCGGTACCGGAATTGCCGTTAACGTAACCCCATACCGCCCGCAGTGTAACCGAATTGTAACACATCACAAAATCAATGTCAATCATATTCCGAAATAAATAGGCCAAAAGCGCAGATTTAACATATTATCCACAATTATTCCCCCAATTTTTTCAGCTTTCTTTCATATTTCTCTTATATTACGCCCCAGAAACGGAAAACACTTTCCGTAAAAACCGGGTCGGGCATACAGAAGCGGGGCTGCCGACGCAGCCCCGCGGGACATGTTTTTTACCGGGTCTCCCGGGAAGTGAGGTACTTGCGCACCATCAGCGCCACCTTGAAGACAATGGCGTGGTCAAACTGCCGCAGGTCAAGCCCCGTAAGCTTCTTGATCTTTTCCAGGCGGTAGACCAGCGTATTGCGGTGGACAAAGAGCTTCCGGGAAGTCTCGGAGACGTTCAGGTTGTTCTCAAAGAACTTGTTGATGGTGAACAGGGTCTCCTGATCCAGAGAATCGATGGAATTCTTCTTGAACACTTCACTGAGGAAGATCTCGCACAACGTGGTGGGCAGCTGGTAGATCAGGCGGCCGATGCCCAGATTTTCGTAGTCGATGATGCTCTTTTCGGTGTCGAACACCTTGCCCACGTCAATGGCAGTCTGGGCTTCCTTGTAGGAATCCGCCAGCTCCCGCAGGTGGTCGGACACGGTGCCGATACCGATGACGGTCTTGATCCGCAGCTCGTTTTTCAGGGTGTCCTCCATGGACTTTGCGATCTTCTCCAAGTCCTCGGGGGTCGTCCCGCCGGTGATCTGCTTGATGACCGCCACGTCGCTTTCGTTGATGGACAGGACGAAGTCCTGCATCTTGTCCGGGAACATCCCCGCCAGCACATCCACGGTGGCAACATCGCTGTGACCCACCTGACGGATGAGGAACACCGCCCGGGGCGCGTCGGTGGCAAAGTGCAGCTCCTTGGCGCGGATGTAAATATCACCGGGCAGAATGTTGTCCATGATGATATTTTTCACAAAGGTGCCCCGGTCGTGCTTCTCCTCATAGAAGGTCTTGGCATCGTTCAGGGCGATATAGGCCATCTGGCAGAAGCTGCGGGCAGTCTCGTCGTCGCCGGAGCAGAAAACGGCATATTCCAGCACATTGGAATTGCCCAGAATGGCCTTGAAGCTGCGCTGACCGAAGGTGACGATGCTGTCGGCGGCGCCACTCACCTTCAGCGCGGCGTCCGTCCAGCGCTCACCCAGAATGGACATATCGGTGCAGGAAACCACGCACCCCTCGGTATCGATCACGCCGAAGCTGCGGTCCGTAATATCCCGCAACTGAACAATGACACTCTGAAAAACGCTGTTGGACATATCTACAGTCACTCCTTAGTATCTTGCATAAATGCGCATTTCACAAAAACGCATTATTATTATACACAGCTTTTGCGCACATTGCAAGTGCCTTTTGACATTTTATTGCAAAATCTCTTATGCTTTTTAGGTAATATACCAAGGTTTCCCGGAAGGCGCTTCCCCGAAAGGCTGTATCTTCCATCAAAATGACCGTTCAGGGCTGGGTTTTGCCTTCCAGCAGGGCGATCTCCCCTTCCGTCAGCTCCCGGGTCCGGCCTCTCGGCAGATCGCCCAGCGTCAGCGTTCCCTCCTGTCGGCGCTCCAAATAAGTCACGGTCATGTTCCGGGACGCCATCATCCGCCGCACCTGATGGTACTTCCCTTCCCGGACGGTGATCCGGCTCTCCCCCGGCCCCAGCGGCTCCAGAAGCGCGGGCAGGCATACCGTGCCGTCCCGGAGGGTCAGGCCCGCGGCAAAGGCGGATATGTCGTCGGCATTTGCCTGCCCCTCGTGGCGGGCGTAGTAGACTTTCGCCACTTCCTTCTTTGGGGATATCAGCCGGTGGAGCAGCTCGCCGTCGTTGGTGAACAGCAGCAGCCCCTCGGTGGCCTTGTCCAGACGGCCTACGGGCCTTAAGTCCATGTGCCGCCACGCCTCCGGCAGCAGCTCCATGACGGTCTTCTCCGCCGCGTCCTCCGTGGCCGTGACGTAGCCTGCCGGTTTGTTGAGCATCACCACCATCCGGCGCTTTCCGCCCAAAGGCTGCCCGTCCAGTGTAACGGTGTGGACAGCGGGGTCGATTTTCCGGGAGCCGTCCTTTTCAGGATTTCCGTCCACGGTCACCCGCCCCGCTTTTAAGATATCCTTCACCTGAGAGCGGGTGCCCGCGCCGCTGCCGCACAGGAATTTGTCCAGTCGTTCCATAGCTCCTCCGTTCTGCGTCCCGGTTCCGGCGCATAGGCTGTACCACCGAAATATGAACCGGGAGGGATTTTTTATGATGGTTATGACCGCGAAGGTCAATCTAAAAAAGGTAATGATCGCCCTTGCCGCCGTGGCAGCGCTGATCGTGGCGCTGATTTTGCTGCTGGGCGGGGGTGGGGATTCCGCCGAGACTTCCGCGCCCACGGCTTCCAGCAACGACGGCCGGGTGAAATTTCTGACGGATCTCGGCTGGGACGTCACCACATCCCCCACAGATTCCAGTCAGGTACGCATTCCCGCCGCGTCCAGCGACGTGTTCGAGCGCTACAACGCCCTGCAAAAAAGTCAGGGCTACGACCTGAGCGAATACGCCGGGAAGAAAGTCATGCGCTACGTCTACAAAATCAACAACTACCCCGGCGCTACCGAGCCGGTCTACGCGACGCTGCTGGTCTACAAAAACCAGATCATCGGCGGCGACGTGACGGACACCGCCGCCCAGGGAAAGATCCGGGGCTTCAAGATGCCGGAAGCCACGACTGCTCCCACCGCCCCCAGTCTCCCCACGGAGACCGCCGCCACCACGCCGGAGACGACCCAGTAAACATGGGGAAGCTGCCGCGTTTTTTATCTATGGTATCACACAATTCCGCTCTTGACAAGCGCCCCGCTCTGTGCTACTGTGTACCCGAACTGAACAGTATCTTCAGGGCGGGGCGAAATTCCCCACCGGCGGTAAAGGAAGCTTTGATTCAAGACTTCCCAAGTCCGCGAGCGCGTCAGCGTTGAATCGGTGAAACTCCGATACCGACAGTACAGTCTGGATGGAAGAAGATACGCAAAGGATATTTGCGTTTTTTTCACGCCCTGGGAATATACCCAGGGCGTACTTTTGTTTTGAGGTGATACCAATGACCGATCTTTGGAAACAAATTTTAGACAATCTGTCCTTTGTAGGCGTGAGCCTTGCCATCGTGGTGGGGCTTGCCCTGCTTGCCCGGCTGGCGGAGCATTTTCTCCCGGAAAAGCGGAAGGTCAGCCCCGCCCGGCGGGTCAGCATCATCGGCATCAGCGCCGCCATCGCCGCCGTGCTCCATGTGCTGGACTTTCCTCTGGTGGTTCTCGCGCCGGAATTCTACAAGCTGGACTTTTCCGAGCTGCCCGTGCTGCTGTGCGGATTTTACTTAGGCCCCAGCGCGACGGTGGTGTGCGAGGGCGTGAAAATCCTGCTGAAGTTGCTGCTGAAAGGCACCTCCACCGCCTTTGTGGGCGATCTTGCCAATTTCGTGGTAGGATGCTCTCTGGTTCTTCCCGCCACCATTTTCTACCACGCCCACAAGAGCAAGCACAGCGCCATCATCGGCCTTGCCATCGGCACGCTGGTCATGACCGTGTTCGGCAGCGCCTTCAATGCCGTTTATCTTCTGCCCAAGTTTGCCCAGCTGTACGGCATTCCGCTGGACACCATCATCGCCATGGGAACCGCCATCCGTGGCGGGGTCAGCAATGTCTCCACCTTCGTGCTGCTGTGCGTCGCGCCCCTGAACCTGCTGAAAGGCGCCGTCGTCTCCGTGCTGACGATGCTGCTGTACAAGCGGGTGGCAAGGCCTCTGTTCGGGCTGCATCAATAAGCATACGAAAACTGCCGGGGCTTTCCCCGGCAGTTTTTTCTTTGCCTTTTCTGGGGAATTGTGGTATAGTATAGGGGAAAAACGTTCCGGTATTGGAGAGAAAGCCATGATCCGAATGATAAAAACCTATGAAGAATGCCGGGCGTTTGCCGCAGGCTTTCAAGGTGACCCCAACTTTTCAGACCCCATGCTGAGCAGCGAAGAACAGCTTCAAAGCAATCTGATCAGACCGATTGGAAATCCCGACCGATGCTGCGTCTTTGGCGTCTACCATGAAGAGGCGCTGATTGGGCTGTTCGCATTCCTCGTTATCCGGGATGAACAATACGCCGAAATGCTGGCAGGCTTGTCCCATGAGAAAAGCGCCTATCTGGAAGCGCTCCAATATCTGGAACAGCACTTCCCCGGTTACGGCATCGATTTCGTCTTCAATCCCGGCAACTGCCTTCTGCGGGAACAGCTGAATCTGCGGAAGGCCGATTTTGAGCCGGAGCAGCAGAAGATGGTGCTGGAAGCCCCCGCACCGGATATGGACACCACCGGCATCGTGCCCCTTTCCGACCAGTACGCAGAACAGTACTGCGCCATCCACAATAAAGATGTGTACTGGACGGGCGAAAAGGTCATGCAGGCACAGGATCGTTTCCACACCTTCCTCGCAATCCGCGACGGCAGGGTCGTCGGTTACATAGATGTGACCTGTACGTTCAAGGAGAACGAACCATTTGATCTGCTGGTTCTGGAAGAATACCGCCGTATGGGATACGGCCGGAAGCTGCTGGCAAAGGCGCTGGAAGCGAACGCGCCCAACGCCATGTCCGTCCTCGTGGACGCGGACAATGTCCCCGCCATCCGCCTGTATGCGTCCATGGGCTTTGCAAAGAAACAGAATATTCTGACGGCACACTGGACAGTGCCGTCATCAGAATGATAACAAACAGGAGGTAATTTTTATGTGTGAACTTCTGAAAACCCGCCGCAGCGTCCGCAAGTACCGCCCCGAGCAGGTGCCGGACGAATTGCTGGACGCCGTGCTGGAGGCCGGACTTTACGCCCCCTCCGCCATGAACAACCAGAAGCCCGTCATGGTCGCCGTCCGGGACAAGGCCACCCGGGATCAGCTTTCAGCCATGAACGCCGCCGTGATGGGTACGGACAGGGATCCCTTCTACGGTGCGCCCTGCGTCATCGTCGTGCTGGCTGACCCCGGCTATCCCACATGGGTGGAAGACGGCACTCTGGTGCTGGGGAATCTGCTCAACGCCGCCCACGCCGTGGAGCTGGGCAGCTGCTGGATCAACCGCGCCCGGGAGATGTTCGACACCGAGGAGGGCAAGGCGCTTCTTCGCCAGTGGGGCATCCCGGAACACTACCGGGGTATCGGCTGCTGCATTCTGGGTTACGCCGACGAGGCTCCCGCCCCCAAGGAGCGGGCAGCCAACCGCATTTGGAAAATCTGACAAAGGAGAAAAATGATGGACTTTCTGGAAATTGCCCGCGCCCGGCAATCCTGCCGCAGCTATGACACAGAGCGGCCTGTAGAACAGGAAAAGCTGGACGCCGTGCTGGAAGCCGCCCGTTTAGCGCCCTCCGCCTGCAACGCCCAGCCCTACCACTTCACCGTCTGCCGGGGGCAGGCCGCCAAGGCCGCGGTCGCCGGTGTGACCGGCATGGGCATGAACAAATTCGCCGCTCAGGCGCCGGTGCTGATCGTGATCTCCGAGCGTCCCTACTCCAAGAGCGCCGCTCTGGGTTCCAAGGTGACGAAGGTGGACTACCGCTCCATCGACATCGGCATTGCCGCCGCCTATCTCACCGCCGAGGCCGCCGCGCAGGGACTTTCCACCTGCATCATCGGCTGGCTGGACGACGCCAAGCTCCGGGCGGCCTGCGGACTTGACCAGCCGGTGCGGCTGGTGATCGCTCTCGGTTACGCAAAAGAGGGCGACCCCCTCCGTGAGAAAAAGCGCCGGGACATGGGAGAGCTGGTGGATTACCGATGAAGCATCCCATTGTGACCACATCCGGCGCTTTTGTCTGCCACTGCGTCCGTCTCCACCGGGGAGACGATCTGCTTCTCTCCATCCGGGAGCTTGCCCGGGAAAAGCATATTGCTGCGGGCGTGGTGCTTTCCGCCGTGGGCTGCGTCACGGAAGCGAAAGTGCGGGATGCCGGCGGCGTGAATATCCGCTCCATCGGGGAACACTGCGAGATCGTCAGCCTGAACGGCACCGTCAGCGAGCAGCGGTGCCACCTGCACATTGCCCTGTCCCGGGAAGACCTCTCCACTCTGGGCGGTCATCTCTGCCCCGGCTGTATCGTCAACACCACCTGTGAGCTGGTGATCGCAGAGCTTCCCGGCGTCCGCTTCGGCGTGGAGCAGGACGGGGAAACCGGGTATGACGAGCTGATTTTTGAAGCTATCTGACTACATGGGCGGCCATAATGATCTGCACCCCTTGCCTCTCCCTATGGGAGAGGTGGCTGAGCGAAGCGAAGACGGAGAGGGTACACATGGGCGCAACACCCTCTCAGTCACCTTCGGTGACAGCTCTCCCAAGGGAAGAGCCAAGGGGCTGTACTAATCGCATGTTTGCACGGGAAATGGAGCGTATCCGTACCGATACGCTCCATTCACTGTTTTATGGCCACCCATTAAATGACCGCCCCTCTTTTTCCTCTTGACAACGAGCCGTTTCCGTTGTACAATACATTTAACAATTCAGTTAATTGTTAAATGTTCGATCGGAGGTGAATTCCTTGGCGTTGCAGCAGACCCTAAAAGCCCTGTCCGACCCGACCCGGCGGGAAATTCTGAATCTGCTCAAGTCCGGCAGGCTGTCCGCCGGGGAAATTGCCGACCATTTTAGCATCACCCCCGCCGCCGTGTCCCGGCACCTGTCCGTTCTGAAGGATGCCGACCTGATCTGGGACACCCGGGAGGGAAAATTCATCTTTTACGAGCTGAACACCTCGGTCTTAGAGGAAATCATGCTCTGGCTCACGGATTTGAAAGGAGGCGCTGCCCCATGATAAAGCAATACAAAAAAGAACTGATTGTCTCCACGCTGCTTGCCCTTCTCCCCATCGCTGCAGGGCTGCTTCTGTGGAACCGGCTTCCCGGTCAGCTTGCCACCCATTGGGGCATGCACGGCGCGGACAGATGGAGCGGCAAGGCCGCCGCCGTATTTCTCCAGCCGCTGTTGCTGCTGGCCGCCCATTATCTGGTGCTGTTTTTCGTTTTTCGGGACGCTAAAAACCGGAATCAGAGCAAAAAAGTGGTGGGTCTGCTGTTCTGGATAATTCCCGCCGTCTCCATCCTCGTCAGCGGCATCACCTACGCGGTGGCGCTGGGCTGGAAATTCCGGCTTGCCGGCCTTCTTTATGTGGGGCTGGGACTGATGTTCGCCGCCATAGGCAACTATTTCCCCAAATGCCGCCCCAACCGCACCGTGGGCATCCGGATTTCCTGGACGCTGGGCAGCGAGGAAAACTGGAACGCGACCCACCGCTTCGCCGGTAAGGTCTGGGTCATCGGCGGTCTTATAATGGTGCTTGCCGCTCTGCTCCCGGAGGTGCCGGGGATTATCGTCACCATTCTCGCCGCGGCCGCTCTGTCCATCCTTCCCATTGCCTATTCTTACCGCTACCATCGGATCCACGGGACGAAAAGCGAACCCGACCCGCTGTCCAAGAAAATCTCCGTTGGCATGCTGATCTTCACGGCGGTGATTGTGGTGTTCGTCGCGGTCATGCTGTTCACCGGCAATCTCCATTACCGGTTCGGCAGCGACAGCTTCACCGTCGAAGCCTCTTATTTCGACGACCTCACCGTAAAATACGACGCCATTGACGGCATCGAATACCGGGATGGCAACGTGGACGGCACCCGAACCTTCGGTGTAGGCAGCCTCCGGCTGCTGCTGGGAACGTTTGAAAACGCGGAATTCGGCACCTATACCCGCTACACCTACTACCGCCCGGAAGCCTGCGTCATTCTGTCGGTGAACGGGAAAACACTGGTTCTCAGCGGCGGCAGCGCGGACAGCACCCGAACTCTTTACGATACCCTTGTGGCAAAAACCGGCCTATAACGGAAAGGAGAAAACGATATGAACACAGTATCTTCCGCAAGCATTACCGGCATGGTCGTCAGCCTGATTCTCTGCGTGGTAGCGCCCGTGGCGCTGTGCATCCTGCTGAAACGCAGAACCGGCGCGAAGCTTTCCGATATGCTCCTGGGCGCGGTGACCTTCGTCATCTTCGCCATGTTCTTAGAGCAGATGCTCCACCTGGCCATGAGCGCCGTCTTTGGGGAGAAACTGACGGGCAACCTGTGGCTGTTCGCCCTGTACGGCGGCGCGGCGGCTGCGGTTTTTGAGGAATTCGGGCGGCTGGTCGCCATGAAGTATTTTCTGGGCAGCCAGCTGGAAAAGGAAAACGCCCTGATGTACGGCGTGGGTCACGGCGGCGTTGAAGCGCTGTTCGTCGGCGGATTGACCTGCGTTTCCAACCTCGCCACCGTTTCCATGGTCAACGGCGGCAAGCTGGAAAGCGCCCTCGCCGGGCTGGACGAAGCCGCCCGGGCGACTTCTCTGGAGACGATCTCCCAGCTGTGGACGCTTCCTTCCTACCTCTTTTACATGGTCGGCGTGGAGCGGCTCATCGCGTTCGCTCTGCAAATCTGCCTGTCGTATCTGGTGTACCGCGCCGTCCGGTATCACCGCCGGGGCTTCTTCCTCGCCGCCATGGGCATCCACTTCGCCGTGGACGCACTGGGCGCGCTGCTCAAGGACGCCGTCCCCGTTCCCGTTTTGGAAGCCATTCTGGCGGCCATCGTCATCGTGACCGCGATCTTCACCGTCCGGCTGTATCGCGGGGAAACCGAAAAAGCCGTGAGTGACTGACTCCGCGCCATATTACCGTCCGCCCGTGACTCTCCCGCGGGCGGACATTCTTTCCCCGAAAACCGCAAATAAAACTTGACTATGGGGCATAATTCTTCTATAATATCTGGAGCTATCGATATTTTTATCTGAGAAAGGATTTTGAATATGGCAAAAGAATTTAAGATCACCAGTCTGCGTCTTGCCGACCTGGAAAAGGAACTGAATTACCTGAAAACCACCCGTGAGCGCGAAGTCGCCGCCATGATCGCCGAAGCCCGCTCCTACGGCGACTTGTCCGAAAACTCCGAGTACGACGCCGCCAAGAACGAGCAGGCCAAGCTCTACGGTCGTATCGCCGAGATTGAGGACGTTCTGTCCCACGCCGTCATCATCGAGGACGAAAACGAGGCCAGCGGCCGGGTGGGTCTTGGCTGCACCGTGGTAGTCGAGGACGAGAACGGCAAGCAGACCGAGTACCGCATCACCGGTTCTCAGGAAGCCAACCCCATGGAGTTCAAGCTCTCCGATGACTCCCCCTTCGGCCGCGCCGTCGTCGGCAAAGCCGCGGGCGAGACCTTCACCGTCAACGCCCCTGCCGGCTCCTTCACCATGAAGGTGGTCAGCGTTTCCCGCGAGGGCTGAGCCATGGCAAAGTTTGTACCGCAGCCGGAGCTGTCTCTGAATGACCAGATGCAGATCCGGCGGGAAAAGCTGGCGGCGCTTCAGGCCGAGGGGCGCGACCCCTTTGTCCAGACGAAATTCGATTTCAATGCCGATTCCGCTGCCATCAAGGCCGACTACGAAGCCTTCGAGGGCAAGACCGTCAAGGTCGCGGGACGTCTGATGAGCAAGCGCGGTCAGGGCAAGGTCATGTTCTGCGATCTGCAGGACCGCGCCGGCCGCATCCAGATCTTCGTGAAGATCGACGAGCTGGGCGAGGAAGAATACAACCGCTTCAAGAAGTATGACATTGGCGACATCGTCGGTGTGGAGGGCGAGGTCTTCAAGACGAAGACCGAGGAAATTTCCATCCGCGCCAAGGTCGTCACCCTGCTGAGCAAGTCTCTGCTGCCCCTGCCCAACAAGTTCCACGGCCTGACCGATAAGGAAGCCCGTTTCCGTCAGCGCTATGTTGACCTGATGGTGAACCCGGAGGTCAAGCGGAATTTTGTCATCCGCTCCAAGTTCATCAAGCACCTGCGTAACTATCTGGACAGCATGGGCTACATTGAAGTGGAGACCCCCGTGCTGAACACCATTGCCGGCGGCGCTGCCGCCCGTCCCTTCGTCACTCACCACAACACGCTGGATATCGATATGTACATGCGCATCGCCACGGAGCTGCCCCTGAAGCGGCTGATCGTCGGCGGCATGGATCGGGTGTACGAGGTCGGCCGCATTTTCCGCAACGAAGGCATGGACCCCAAGCACAACCCGGAGTTCACCACCGTGGAGCTGTACCAGGCCTACGCCGATTTCCACGACATGATGGACATTGCCGAGGGCGTCTACACCACCTTCGCCAAGGAGGTTATGGGCAGCTACGAGCTGGAATGGATGGGCGAGAAGATCGACCTGACCCCCGGCTGGCCCCGGCTGACCATGGTCGAAGCCGTCAAGAAGTACGTAGGCGTTGACTTTGGCGTCATCACCGACGACGCGGAGGCCGTAGCCGCCGCCAAGGCCGTTGGCGTTGAGCTGGCCGACGCCGCCGAGAAGACATGGGGCAATGCTCTGTACGCCTGCTTCGACCAGAAGGTCGAGGAGCATCTGGTGCAGCCCACCTTCATCACCATGTACCCGGTGGAGGTCTCCCCTCTGACCAAGAAGTCCCCGGAAGATCCCCGTCTGACGGAGCGTTTCGAGTTCTTCATCAACCGCAGCGAGATGGGCAACGCCTATTCCGAGCTGAACGACCCCATTGACCAGCGGGAGCGCTTCATGAAGCAGGTCGAGCAGCGCGAGCGGGGCGACGACGAGACGGAGATGCTGGATGAGGATTTCCTCACCGCGCTGGAGTACGGCATGCCCCCCACGGGCGGCATGGGCATGGGCATCGACCGCGCCGTCATGCTCTTCACCGGCGCCGATACGATTCGGGAGGTTATCCTGTTCCCCACTATGAAGCCCCAAGACTAAAAAGTCATTGCGCTGCAATAACTTTTGCCCTCATATTCTTCAGTTGACAACAAATTGACAACAATTTCGTATATCAATACGAAGTGATGTGACGCAGGATGAAGTTTTGTTAGACCCCAGCGCAAAACAGCATGTATCATTTGAGGACACTTTCTGTACGAATTTCCAGAAAGTGTCCTTTTCTTTTTGCAGGTTGCAGCATCTGTCTTGACAAATTCCAATTTGAAAGGATTTTGAACGAATGATCAGTGAACAGACAAAAGAATACTTTGAACTTGGAAAGCGAAACGATGTTCGTGAGCATGCAAAGAGGCTGCGCCGGCAATTTCTAAGGTATAAAGACGCGGAGATTGTTTACAGCATCCACCATAAGAAGCTTCTGGAGATGGCCAACAAAGCAGGCGCTATTTATCGTATCGATGGCACTGTGCTGATTAACCGGGATATCTTCGATCAGTATCTGGAGCAGTTTCACGAGCCCAGTACCCTTACGCAAGCGGAGGAAAAACAATGAGCGGGAACCTGTGGATGTTTTCTGATAAGCTGGATGATGAGGATATTGAGATCATGAAGCATGAGTTTATCACCTACTATCAAGGCGCAGATTATTACGGTTTGGGCTTGAAGATGTTCACCAGATTGGCTCACGAAGCAGGCGCTGTCTACAAGATAGGCAAGAAGGTACTAATCCGCCGTACTATCTTTGATGAATACCTTCGGCAGCAGTATCATATTGAGCAAATGGCGTCGCTTGCCGCCGATGGAAAAGAGGCGTCCACAAGGCAGGGAACGCTTGTACTGGACACCGATAGCGGTCGCATGAACATTCGGTTTGGCTTAAATGACTACTACGGTTTTCTCTCCTGCGGAACGCGAATGGAAGTGCGGGTAGACGGAGAATGGATCCCGACACGGCTTGAGATGGCTGACAACTGGATCCTGATTGGTATTGAAACAAAAGATATCACCGGCCTGACAGTCAGAATCAAAAAGCGATGCAGCAACAAATGCAACTATGCATAGCTGTGTACTCCGGGAAGTCCGATTCTTAACTTCTCCCACATTGGAGGTGATAATTTCTCATTTGCTCGGAGCATCCGAATAGCTCCACATAATTTGATATAGCGCAACTTTCCAAATCCTGCCACACAGGATGGGACCCCGGACGGTTTCTGTCACACCGTTCGGGGCCTTTTAGCATAGTGACATATTCGGATTATGAAGGATGTTTACGGTCAGGTCGTTGCCATCAGCACCATCGTTGCCGTCACAGTCGCAGCCATTGCACTGCTGATCCGCATGATTTCCCGCAATCAGCGAGCCGTTGAAGAAGCTACCAGCTGGCTGAAGCGCATCGTCGTGACCTGGATCATCCTGAACTCTCTGGGCTTCGTTGTAGCCTACCTGCAGCCCTTGATTCAGGGCGGCAGTTACTCCGGCTAGGCGAGGCATAGGGAATATCCAGACTTACCAAGGAGGTGATACCCATACTAGACTGGATATTCGAGGGTATCGTCAATTGGGTGGCAAGTGTCGTCTCCCAGCTGTTTGACGCGGTGTCCGGGCTGTTCCTTGAAGCGCTCGGTACCGATATGACGGCGATGGAAGAATACTTCCCCTTCGTCACCAAGGCCTACGATGTCATGCAGGTAACAGCATGGGCAATCTTAATTCTGATTACCATATGGCAGCTGTTTCGAGCATTCGGAGGGCCTATTACAGAAGCCGAAAACCCTTGGCATCTGCTGGTCCGGAGTTCTGTCTACGGCCTTCTGATTGGCTACGCCAAACCCATTTTCTCCCTGTGCCTGAACATTGCGCGGGCGCCCTATACAACCCTTATGGAGTTATCCATGACCGCAGAGGATTTCACCTTTGCGGGCGTGGAGCAAACCCTCACCAATGGCCTGTTGACGATTGTGTCAGCTGCAACCGTTGTCGGTCTGATCCTGATCCTCATTCTGGAAATCGCTCTGGGCTGGAACTACTTCAAGCTCCTGCTGGAAACTGTAGAACGGTACATCGTTGTTGGTGTTCTGTGCTATACCTCACCTCTCGCCTTTTCTATGGGCGGCTCCAAAACCACGAGTACCGTGTTCAAATCCTGGTGCAGAATGGTTGGTTCCCAACTGCTGCTCCTTGTCATGAACGTCTGGTTCCTTCGTGGTTTTGCCTCGTCCATGGGACAGTTCATCGCAAACGGTGGTGCGCTGACCACCGGTAAAGGAAGCATTTTCCTGTGGATGTTCTGCGCACTGGCTTATCTGAAGTGCGCCCAGCGATTCGACAGCTATCTGGCCTCCATCGGCTTGAATGTGGCGCAGACCGGGTCCAGCATGGGCATGGAACTGATGATGGCTGCCAGAGTCATCTCCGGGGCAGGCAGCAGTGTTCGCAGCGCGGGCAGTGTCTTCGGCCGGGGCGGAAATGCCGCTGCTACCGGAACCGGTGCTGCCGCAAATGGCTTTGCCTCCGGTTTCGCTTCCAGATTCAGCCCCAACTCCTATGTCCGTGATGCCGTTGTAGAAGGTGGCTCCCGCATGGGCTTCAATGGCGGTGCCGGATTCGTTGGCCGCGCCTTCGGTGGTATCGCCGCCCGGAATGGTGCTACCCTGAATGGGAACTCCATTTCCTCTGTAGCGGCCAGAGCGCCCAGCACTTCCGGCACGATTGCCGGTGATATAGCGGACAGGAGCCTTGGCAACTATATGCCCCAGATGCAGGGATTCCAGCTTCAGGGAACGCAAATCACAGGAGGCCATATCAGTACGACCGCAGTTTCCGCGGATGGCAAATCGGCTTCTGTGGATATGTTCAACGCCTCTCAGTTTGAAAAGCCAGAAGTTCCCCACAGCGTGGTTACTGCGGCGGATGGAAGCCAGTGGTATCAGATGGCCAGCGGCGAGGGCCGCGGCGCCTTTTACGATGTACCCACCTTCCATGGTGTTGGAGCAGATATCCCCAACACAGCAGCAGGTGATGGCGTGTCCGGAGCATCTCAGCCCGGCGAAAGCGGCCAGAGCTTCGGCGAGACGCTTACCCACGATGGCGTTGAAGGCCATCCCGGCATGGTGACTTACCCCGGCGCAGCAGACGGAATTGGTGCAGCGGATACCCCGGCTCCGGAGAGTACCCTGCTTACAGGAGTTGCCGCATCCCCTGTGGGCGGAGGAGATCAACCGCCCATTGGATACGGCAACGGCGCTCCCTCCGTGGATACCGTTTACGGCAACGCCCCCGAAGCACAACACTTTGGTGCTGCATATGCGGGTGGCTTTGGCGAGTCTCCCCAGAACGGCGCTCAATTTGCAGATCATGGAGAAAACGTTGGTCAGGGATTCTATTCCGAGGCGCCCCTTGTGGCAGCAACCTTCCCCAGCGCACCGGAGGGTACTTCCCTGCGCACCGTGGGCGACGGCGTTATCGAAGCCAGTTCCCCGGATGGAGGCAACACGCTCTGGTACAACAGCGCCTATTATCAGGAACCCGATGCGCCCCACAGCGTCATGCAGTCTTCCAACGGTGTGGATTGGTATGCCATGCAGCAGCAGGGCAACATTCCCCAGTTTGAAGTTGGCGAGGCCGCAGCTGCTTATAATCAGGCGGCATTCCAGAACTTTATGCCCGGTTATGATCTTCCTGTTTCTCAGGTTGATGGCACACACCGTCAGGACGGCTACTTTGAAGTCCGGCACGAGGATGGCTCTGGCACGAAGTTCTATGATATCGCCAGATATGCCGCACCTCGTGGTGACTATCAGGTCTTCGAGGATTCCCGCGGCAGTCAGTGGTACGCAATTCAGGGCGATGCCGCTGTCGACCGCAAACCCGTCTACGAGAACGGTAAGCCTGTCTATGACAACGGAAAACTCCGCACGACCAATGTGGAAACCATTCGTTACAAGCAGACGCCCACCCGATTCGCTGAGCCTGAAAAGCGCGGAGATATCGAACGAAAGCCCCCAAAAAGAAAAATGTAACCAGATGGCCATGGTTGTGAATCTCACGATCATGGCCTTTTTTCATTCCAAAACGGAGGTGATTCCATGGCCGAGCCGGAAAAAGATCAGATCGGCGATGGTCAAGACAATTTTGGTCAAGCTGCCGGGAAAGCAATTCAGGCAGCGAAGCAAATCTCTCATGATGCTGCCGCAGAGGCAGCCGTAAAAGGTGCGGAAGCAACAGCAAATGCGGCCGCTGCAGTGGTTCAAGCCGGTGCGGAAAGCGGCAAAGCCGTTGCTGAAATCGCCGCAGGTACTGCCGCCGGAGGCCCGTGGGGCGCAATTCTTTCCGCCGCGTGGGCAATGCGCCACAGCTTGTTCAAGGTTCTGGTCTGCATCTGCCTGTTCCTCCTGATTATCGTCATCCTTATCTGCTCCATCCCGAGTATCGTTCTGGACAGTGTGTTTGGCCTGAACGGGGTTCCTCCCGCAGAAGAAGTCACGCTGGAATCGTCCTACTCTGAAATGTCCAATGCGGTATCGGCAGTGATCGACGCAGGGTATGACCAGTCCCTTGCCAGAGTCGAGGAAATTATTCTGGATATGGGCCATGGGCATACACGATACGCACCTAATTTATGTTGTGAGAAAAATTCTGACGGCACCCATAAAGATGCCGGATGGAAGTATGGAATATCCAAACAAAGGAACACCGCAGGGAGGAATTATCTCCCCGCTGTTAGCCAATATCGTGCTGAATGAACTTGACCACTGGGTTGACAGCCAATGGCAAAAACACCCGGTAACAAGGAAATACAGTACAAGAAAGAATAAAGCAGGCTGTGAAATCCTGAGTAACGGATATACCGCAATGAAACTCACCAACTTAAAAGAAATGCGAATCGTTCGTTATGCAGATGATTTTCGGATCTTCTGCCGTACAAAAACCGATGCAGAAAAAGCAATGATTGCAATAACGCAATGGTTGCAGGAACGGCTGAAGCTGGAAGTATCCCCGGAGAAAACGAGGGTTGTAAATGTCAAGCGCAGATATTCGGAATTTCTTGGTTTCAAAATCAAGACTTATCCGAAAGGTAATAAAAGGGTTGTAAAATCCCATATATGCGATAAAGCACTCAAAAAGCAAAAGCAGAGATTTATAGAGCAAGCCAAGAATGTGGCAAAACCCAGACCCGGAAAAGAAGAAATTGATGAAATCAAGCTCTACAATTCCATGGTCATGGGAACGCAAAATTACTACAAAATTGCCACGATGGTTGCAACTGATTGTGATGGTCTGAACCGTTCTGTTATGACCATCTTTACAAATCGTTTGCATCGTCAAAGGGGTTCCCGGCTTGTTCGCCACGGTAGAAAACTTACAGATATTGAATATCGGTTATATGGCAAATCCGCATCCATACGGTATTTAGCCGGAAGCGGTGAGCCGATATATCCAATAGGATATGTCCAGCACAAAAATCCAATTGCAAAGCAGCGGACGGTCAATCCGTACACCCCAGAAGGACGAAAGGAGATTCACGACTCACTCGGAATCAACCTCCGGCTCATGTGGGAACTGATGCGAAGTCCGCTCCACGGGAAAAGCGCAGAATTTGCGGATAACCGCATATCGCTTTTCTCTGCCCAATGGGGCAAATGTGCAATCACTGGGAAATCCTTTTGCAGTACAAGTGACATCCACTGCCACCATAAAACCCCAAGGTCTAAAGGTGGCACAGATGCGTATTGCAATTTGGTGTTGGTTCTGGAACCTGTTCACAAGCTGATTCACGCAACAGAACCGAGCATCATTTCCAAATATCTGCAAATTCTGGATTTAAGTGAAAAACAGCTCAAGAAGCTGAATTACCTAAGAACTCTGCTGAATATTGAGAAAATCGCAACATAAAACAAGTATTTCTACATTTCTATGATGGTTGATTGAATCAAAAGAAACATTGCAATAACGATGGAACGCGGAGTGCGGTGAAAGTCGCACGCTCCGTGTGAATGGGGGGAAAATCCGGAGGGAAATGTATGTGGCTTCGCCACATACATCACCCAAGGGATTACCTATCCATATCGGAAAAGGATGGCGTGTGGGATTCCTCCTACGTTTCCACCGGTGTATACGACGAGAACGTCAACAAAACTCTGGGCGAGTCCAAACGTGCCGGCGATAGTGATAACAGCTCTGATCTTGGCAATGGCGAGGTCAGCTACGGCTATGCCGTGAGGGGCGTCGAGTTCACATACCTGCACATCGGCGACATTATTCAGTACACCGGATCCGCCAACGATGGAGCTGCCGATAACCATATTGAAATTCTGTATGGCATCGACAAGGCTGTTGGTGCAGACCTGCTGACTGCTTTGGGGCTGGAAAATGGCGCTAATCGTTATACCAATGCTGACCATCTGGATAACGCAAAATACTACTACCAGAGTGACGTCCTGATTGACGCTCTGGCACAGGCTCTGCAGAACAATTCCGCCACCGTTAAGAACGCACTGGAAACCTATGTCGTCAACAATGGCGGTACCGCAATGCCCCTGACCGATGCCTATGGTAAGTCTCAGGCCAACAATCTGGATCTTGGTCTTTATATCATTGCCGAGACCAAGTGTCCTGAAATGGTCACTTCCACCTGCGCCCCCTTCTTCCTCAGCATTCCGATGAGTCCCGTTTCCGGCACCAATGCCACCGATGGCGGTACCCGTTGGCTCTACGATGTGACCATTTATCCGAAAAACCTGACCGGCATTCCTACCCTCACCAAAAGCCTGCGGGAAAATGTGAACGACACCGGCAAACACAAGGGTACCACCAATGACATCACCGATGGCTACGCCAGCACCGGAACCGCTTCTGACGGTGACGTCATCGACTACCAGATTCTCTCCACGCTCGCGTCCATTACCAGCAAGAGTACCTACTACAGCGAGCTGGCGTTTATTGATACATTGTCTCCCGGTCTGAGCTACAACAAGAACGATATTCTCATTGAGTTCTTCTCCGACGCCGCCTGCACCAATTTGCTGGATAGCTGGGATGAATCCAAGGGCTTCTTCAAGGTATCCTATTCCAACACTTCCAAAAACGAGTCTGTTATGACCATCGAAATGACCTCTCAGGGTCTGAACGAGATCAACACCAACAAGCGCGTTTACACCGGTGCCTCCATGATAAACTCCGGTTACTCCGACTGCACCGTCCGCATCACCTACAAGGCCACCATGCACTCTGATGATTCCGTTGTTTACGGTGATTCCGGTAATCCCAATGAAGTTGTCATGCTTTGGAAGCGCTCTTCTCAGGACTACTATGACACGCTGGTTGACGACGCGCATATTTTCACCTACGCCGTAGAGCTGGTAAAGCTCTTCTCCGACGCCAAGGGCGACTATGCCAACGTTGAATTTGTCATGCAGAATGATTCCGATAAGTACTATGTCAAAGCGGAGCTGAACAAAGACGAGGGCGTCTACTATGTGATCGGTCATGTGGCCGACAAGAAAGACGCTACGCACTTCATTCCCGTCAAGAACGCTGACGGTGAGGGCCTGGTCATTGTCAGGGGCTTGGAGGACGATGCTTATACTGTAACTGAAATCCGAACCGATAATGGCTACACGCTGCTCAAGGACAACATCAAAATCGTCATTTCTCAGGTCGAAGCCACGGAACTGTGTGACATCTACTCCTCCGACCTGCTGGGGCTGGTTCAGAACGATCCCCGGTATGCAGCCATTATCAAAGACACTGGCAACCTCAAGAATATGCCTCAGCCCCATCTGGAGCACCAGCTGCTGACCGCATCCGCCACTGTCGACAGCAAGGATGTCAACATGCTGGACGATGACGGCAGCGCAAACGCCATTGTTCCCCTGAAGGTCATCAATACCCGCGGTTTTGATTTGCCGCAGACCGGCGACTCCGGCACTATGGCATTCAGTATCATCGGCATCCTGCTGATGGCCTGCGCAGCCGTTGTCATCGTGATGGTTTTCCGAAAGAAGTGTAATTCCAACTAAGCGCAGATAACGGAGGGGAACCAGCGTCCCCTCCGTTATCGTCCTATGGTTCATAAGCTACAACTGATGAACTGGCTTTTCCTTCCCGTCTCTATACTTATAAAGGAAAGGATTTTGACATCTTTATGCCGAAAAAAGTTCCGAAATCCATCCGTCTCTCTTCCAAAGCGCGTAAGATGCTCACAATCTCCTGCGCCATACTGGTATTCCTGTTTGCCCTTGGGATCACTTTGTATCCGCTGATCAGCAACTGGTATAACAGCCGGCACCAGTCTGAGATCCATACACAGTATCTGGAGGTGCTGCGGCAGGTCGACAATTCAGAGATCATTTTTGCCGAACGTTATGCAAACGAGTATAACGCAGCCATCGCCCCCGGCACACAGCTCAGTAATGCATTCTCCAAAGAGGCGCTGCTGTGGGCATCTGAGGACTACGAGAACCTGCTGAATCTGGCAGGTGATGGGATCATGGGCTATATTGAAATCCCCATGATTCAGGTAAATCTGCCAATCTATCATGGTACTGATTCAAAAACTCTGGACATTGGCGTTGGCCATCTTCTTGGCAGCTCTCTGCCGGTCGGCGGCAAAGGTACGCACACCGTCCTGACAGGGCATTCCGGTATGGCCACACAGAAAATGTTTTCCGATCTGGACAAACTGGAGTTGGGTGATGTGTTCTATCTGCAAGTATTGGACGAAACCCTTGCTTATCGGGTAGATGCCATCCATACCGTCCTGCCTTACGACACCTCTTTCCTCGGAATCACCGAGGGTGAGGACTATTGCACGCTGGTCACCTGCACCCCCTTTGGCATCAATACCCACCGCCTGCTCGTCCGTGGAACACGCATCCCCTACGAGGAGGCCGAAGTCATCACCGCGGAGAAACTGCAGGTGGAAGACGCCCCCGCATCCACTTGGGAACAGCAGTATATCAAAGGTCTCCTGCTTGGCACTGCAGCTGTTACTGTAATTTCAGTCTTTTGCACCTGGGGCAGCCATTGCCAGAAGCGCAAACACCGTAGAAAAACACGTCAGCGTGAGCAGTTCCGGCCGAGAAAGCGAGGCAAGTATGAAAAAAATTAAATACCTTGTACTTATCCTTATAATCCTTGTTTTTCTTTCCGGTCTGGGAATTCTCCTATACCCATATATTCGAGGGTATCTGGTCGACCGGCAAATCGAACGGACCGCCGAAGAATTCCTGAGTCGCGTTGAAACTGCCCCGATTTCACCATACCCATCTGAAAGTCAGTTGGATCAGGATACGCCTTCAGATCCGCCGGAACCCACCGAGCCGGACACCTATACTGACTTATGGCGAGATATGGTCGATTACAATAAAGAAATCTATATCAATGGCCAGAAAGGGCTGGATTGCAAACTTGCGTATGAAGGCCCCAGTTTCATTCTGGCTGACTACGGTCTGGAAAGCGAAGTCTTTGCCGTGATCTCTATCCCCGCTTTGGAGCTGGAGATGCCGGTGTTTCTGGGCGCAAACTACCGTCACATGGCCGACGGCGCTGCTCTCCTAGGTCAAACCAGTATCCCCATCGGAGGAAAGAACACAAATTGTATCATTGCCGGCCATCGGGGATGGGGCGGTGCCTCCTACTTCCGGTATGTGGATAAGCTGCAGCCCGGCGACGAGGTCATCATTACGAACCTTTGGGAAGCGCTCCAGTATAGGGTGGCCGAAATCCAGATCATCCAGCCAAACGAAGTTGAGCAGATCCTGATCAAGCCCGGTCAGGAACTTGTCACTCTGCTGACCTGCCACCCTTACGCATCCGGAGGCAGACAGCGATATCTTGTGATCTGTGAAAGGGTAGATGAAAACAGTTAAACCATCACATTTTTTACTGACTATAAATAACGGAGGTACTCACATGAAAACGAAAATTATGAAGTGTCTGGCGCTTGTCCTGGCAATGACCTGCATTCTGTGCTTCCCCACCCCTGCATCTGCGACCGCCCAAGGTACTGACGGTACCGAGCTGGAAGTGGTTCAGCCTGAAAAGCTGGAGATTCAGCTGGGCGAAAGCTGGGCCGGTGTTGCGTTTGAACTGAAAACCGATGCCGGCATGTACCCTGGGGTGATTCCCGTTGGCGAAGATGGCATCCTGCGTCTGGAAATCGGCGGCAGCACCAGCTACATTCTCACCTGCGTGAACTCTGAAGTCGAAACACCCGATCCTGATGCAGTACAGCATACAGAAGGAGTTTCCGAATTGGAAAATACAGCTGATACCATACCCACCGAGGATACGGAAGCGACTGCGTATCCTGAGGAGGGTACCGTTCCAGTCGAACCCGATATGGCTGATGGCACCGTCTCCGGCATTCCCGTCGCACATCTGGCACTGTTTGGCGGCGGTCTGATCGTTGCTGTTGCTGCCCTTGTCGACATCCATATCTTCCAGAAGCGCCGTGAGGGTAGCTGCGCTGAGGACGATGATGAAAATGACGAAATCTGAGCCTGAAATGGGTATGGGAAGCAGGAAATTGTGTGATAAGTAGAACTTTTTTCATTCGTTTCCCAAACCATTGACTATCTGAAACCCGGGTGCTACAATGCAAGTGTGGCAGGGGCTTGCACCCAGGCTTTCGATCCGCCGGAAGAGCTCCCGGCGTTTGACGCACCCGGGTGGGTAGCGGAATCGTTACGGACTTAGCGTTGTTATAGCGGTCCCTCAATGGTGCAAGCCAATTAAACATGATTACCGGAAGGTTGCTTACTTTAGGCCTCGGTCGGATCCGACCCCATCGAGCGTGCTTTAGTATTGCTTCCTTCCGGTATTTTTTAATTTTACGGAGGTATATCACAATGAAACCTAAAAACAAACGAAAGGGAATCGACAGAACCGCCCCTCGCTGCCCCTACTGCGGCAGCCATACCATTCTGAGAAGTGCCGACGGCATCTACCGGGAAAATACACGCAACGACATGCTCTACGTGTGCAAGAACTACCCTGCGTGCGACTCCTATGTCCGTGTCCAGCGCGGCACCAAGATCCCCCTTGGCACTGTAGCGAACCGGGAACTGCGGGAACTGCGGGCGGAAGCGCACCGCCAGTTCGACAAATTATACAAGCACGGCTATATGAGCAAGCACGATGCCTACCAGTGGCTCGGAGGTGTCCTTGGCGTTTCTGCCAAACAGGCGCACATTGCCCAGCTCAGTCTGTTGTCCTGTAATCTGGTCATTCGGGAAGCCAAGAAGCAGGTCAATTGGTACCATGCGCGTAAAATGGCTGCTCCGCAGCAGACTCAGGAAGGGGATGTGCAGGCATCATGACACCGGAGCAGCAGAAAATCGTGGAAGCGAATATGGGTCTGGTGGGGAAGGTCATCAAGGAGAAGGTCCGTCGACTTGGTCAACCCGGTACCCCCAGTTATGAAGACCTATTCCAAACTGGTTGTGTCGGTCTGTGCAAGGCTGCCATGACAGACAAAGGCGGCTGCTTTTCAACTTATGCGTATAGACTGATCTGGAACGAGATCTGCGATGAATTGATCCGAAACACCAGACTGGTTCTGAACGAGCAGTCTACAGATACAGTCGACGTTCTTTCCGAAGCTGCGTCTGCGCATCCGGATCCTTTGACAACCTCCGACCTGCGTCATACCATTGGGCAGGCAAAAGCAAAGGCTCAGGGAGGGACAGCAAGAGGCATCCAATGCCTTGAGTTGACGGTTCAGGGATACACCAGCAAGGAGATCGGCGCCATCGTCGGCGCCGATCCCGGTACTGTTCGGATGTGGATAACCAGAGCAAGAAAGTATCTCAAGGGTCTTCCGGAGCTGCGGGCATTTGAATACCCGGAGGCCGTATGACGAAATCAATATGGCAAAGGGTCAAGCCCTGGTGTGTGCCACTGGGCTTGACCCTCTTAATATATATCCTGCTGCGCTCTGTTTTTCTGATCGGCTATGTCCCTTCCGCTTCTATGGAACCCGCTTTGCACGAGGGGAGCTTCATCCTCGGCCTGAGGCTATATAGCGAGCCGAAAGTGGGAGACATCATCATTTTTGAGAAAGATGGTGTTTTGCTGGTAAAGCGAATTGCTGCTTGCCCGGGTGATTCGGTAGATCTGTCACAGCTGGAATATATGATGTCCACCCCAATCCCGGTGTGGAAGGAGACAGTGTTGACCGTACCGGAGGGGTGCTATTTCGTCCTCGGCGACAACGCCCAGAATTCTTGGGACTCACGCTATTGGGCGCAGCCATATGTCTTCAGGCAGCAGATCGTTGCAAAGCTGATTGTAATTACTCGCGCAGGGAAGTACTCCTTTCATTACGATTTTGGAGGACAACGTGCCATGCCCGTTAAACAGCGTTATATCGCGTTTTGCACTTTGAATAAAACAAAAGGCACCGCAGATGCTAATCACACAGGCGGGATTTCTCCCACCTGAAAATAGTCTCTTGCGGTGCTTAGTAGCCCAATAATTGTAGGCGATCCCCTCGCTGTACGACTTGAGCCTGGTTTTTACCATATTTTACAGTGTGTCTTCTTTGACTGGAACACAAGAATTTGAATTATGAAACACCAAACAACCATGTTGGTGGAACCGAGTGTGGAGCTAAGGAGCAACAAATAAAGGCAGATATTTCCGATGCCGTAGAAAATAACCTGTAGCTCGTGTTTACATTCAAACGCCTTATTTGCGTATATACTTCATAGGCAACAATGAAATATAATTATCTCAAACTTCGCACCCCGTTTCAGGCGTAGAAGTGCCCATTAACCCCTTAAAATCGAGGAAACGCTTCATGTCAGCAGGCAAACCCGCAAGGAAATCCGTGACCAGCGCGCAGATTTCCTCTTTCCGGGTAATAAATCCCTCCAGCAGTTTTTGGAGAAAAAGTTGCAATTTCTCGAAAGCGGCGGCAAAGGAGATATCCGCTATCTCATCCGCTGTCAGGCAGAACAGCGGCCCGGATGAGCGAAGGTCTCTTTCCTCCCGGACGCCGACTGCCAGAAACAGATACCGCGTAAATACAATGGCGGTCTGGGCGCACATGGCATCGTAAGATAGAGAACGGCATTCCTTCGTCAGTCTCAAGACTGACTTGCAGGTTTTGAAAAACACCTCGATATCCCACCGCTTTCCGTAAAGCTGGATGATCTCGTCCTCGGTCAGAGAGGTATCGGTACTCAGCAGCACGAGATAGTCTTTACGGTTGCTGCGGTTGCGCACGAAAACCAGTTTCGCGGCAATCGGCGCGGTATCGTCGTCCCCTCCGCAAACCTCCACCGGTACACTCAGAAGATACCGGGAGCGGCCGCGTCTGTGCTTGCAGCAGCGGAAGATATCCTTGCACGAACACATCTGCCCCTGAAAACAGTAGTGGATCTTGCTGCTCTTTTTCACCATGGCAACCACATCCAGCCCCAGTTCCTTCATGGAACGGATCACCTTCGGTGAGGAAAACCAGCTGTCGAACAGCACATAATTGGCATGAATGCCCGACTCCATTGCGTCAGAAATCAGCTCTGGAATTACCTCTGTTGCCTTTTTTGTAGCAAATTTCCGTGCTTTTGCACCGTTGGAGTTGGAATCAACATCCCAGCCTTCGTTAATACGGCTGTTTTCATTTTCCGATGACAGCAGGCAGGAATTGACCGGCAGAAAGGTTACACCGTCAGACCACCCCAGCGTCAGCACACGGAAACCACGGGTATAACGGTGGCTGGCATGGTCATAGACCTTTGCCAACAGTTCTGCCTTTTTGGAGCCTTTGCGCTCGTAAATGGAATCATCCACGATGAATGCGTTCCTCCGATTCTCGGAAGTAAGCGGCTTGATGGTGTCGCTGATGATCCTGGAGGCAAGCAGAGTGGTAAAGCGTTTCCAGTCAATATGGGTGGAGTTTTTCAGACGGTAAACCGTGTCCTTCTTGAATTCCGGTGCCTTTTCCGACTGCATATCCAGGAACATACTGCGGTTGCGGAAGACAAGGCAAAACAGGTATTGAATCAGCGTAACAACAGAAAACCCCTGCTCTTTGTATGCGTTGCACTTCTTCAAAATGCCGCTGATCTGATACCGCCTGAAAAATTTCTGGATTCTGGAAGAAAAACGCTTTCCATTTTCTACATCAAATGCTATACTGTTCATAGTGCAGACCCCTTGTATGTGTTTGGTGTTTTGTGGTGATTACATTATACCATACATTGGGTCTGTACTGCTTTTTTATTTCGGATTTTCGATTAAAAAGTTCGGATTTCTAGGGGTGCGAAGTTTGAGTAATTATCCATACAAGTTATTGTATTCCTCTACAGCATAATGGTCTGTCATCGATGCAATATGGTCACAGATTCGTCTCATGAGGAGACATTCGATCTGAGCACTTGGATTTTTCATTTTGTTTTCAAAATCAACTCTTGCCTTTCCAATTCCTGCTTTCTTCGCCTTATCAATATTGGGGTACCTTCCAATATCGACAAGCAGATGAAGAATCGGGCCATCAGGTAATTGCTGAGGATGTGAATAGTACGCTTCAAATAGCTTCCTTATAATGTACTTTCCCTTTTCATTCATGCGTTGGACATTCCGAGAGTGATGAATGCACTCCTTAATTGTGTCTTTGAATACACTATATTTTATTTTGCCAGATAACCCAATTATTTCGTTTCGATGGAGACCATATTGTAAGCTAGCAAACCCTGTAAAAACTTGCTCGGAATCTTCAATTCCTTTATTCAAGAGGAATGTCTTTAAATCATTCAGATTTTTATTTGAGGATTCTATCAGATCATTTACCAACGTATTAACCACAATATGTGATAATTCTGCAATACATCGCCTATCCATTCTCCAATTCTTTTTGTAAGAGTGCACTTTTTCTTCGCTTTTCTCTTCTAACTCGCCTTTAGCGGGTTGCTGGTAAGTTTGCAATTTTTCCCTATCCGTCTCATCCAATGCATCATTAAGAGACTCTTGTATCTTTTCGCATATATCATCTAAAGGCAGAACTTCTTCACGCATTGCATCTTCAAAATCATGATGCCATTGCGCAATGTCATCAGCCCATCTAACTATATCAGCTTCAAACGACCAAGCAAATTCATTTGACCCTTTCAGTTTCATTTGCTGATCAAACTGATGCTGAAAGTTGGGACAATCATTATCACTATATTTTTCCGAAGAGTGAATCAGCATACCATATAAAGTAAAATTTGTGAGATTTAACCCAATATTTCTGTTATTTGCATCGCAATAGCTATCCTCTAACGTGGTGGCGACTCTGACGCTCTGCAAATTATGTTTAAACCCGAAGGCATATTCAAGCATATCATCACACGTTTTTTCTCTCTCAAATCTTTTTCGCAATTCCTCTTTGCTATGTTTATGGAACGGAGAATTCTTAATGTACTTAGAATTCGGCATCATAATATCATCAAGCATTTTTTCTCCGGCGTGTCCGAATGGAGTATGTCCAAAGTCATGCCCGAGTGCAATTGCTTCTGCCAGATCAGAATCGAATCCTAACGCAGATGCAATTGTCCGTGCAATTTGGGCAACTTCTAACGTGTGTGTCAATCTGTTTTTACGGTGATCATCCCGACCAACAGTGTATATCTGTGTTTTTCCAGAAAGCCTGCGAAATGCAGTTGCATACATCAACCGATCACGATCTCGCATAAATTCTGTTCGATATTCAGGTAGAGAGCTCGCTTCATCGTAAATACGAGCAATCATACCCTTTGGTACATTAAAAAACGAACCAACATGATCCATATTTATATTTCTCCTGATGCATTCATTACTATGCTCTGTTAATATCACAGCCTACTACCACAGTTTCAGCCAACTTCGCCATATCACAGCAGAGTGGCCTAACTTGGTTCAAATACCCGTTGGCTAAACTCATTTTGTATACGTTTTTGGTTTAAGTGCAACCATGCACGCAGTCGGTTCATCATTTCTCAGCCATGGCAACATAAATCGCATAGAATGGGAAAATAGTATTTTACTCCAAGCGCGATAGCACATACAAAAACGGATAACATGGAAAACTCGAAAAGATAAACAGCAATTTTTATGCGTTTTACTATTGAATTGTTATTTTTTCGTATATCCGATATTGATAATCCTTTTTTTCTGTTAGTATTTATGGCCTTATGTAAACATGTTACCGCCGCGAACATGCTTAGTAAAAGCAGAAAAGTAATAAATCCCATACACAAATGGATCCACATATCCGGAATTCGCTCTAATTCTGCTAACCCAACCTGCCAAACCGCAAAAAGAGCCGTCGTCGAAAATGAAAAAACAGCTGTAATCAGACCTGCTTGCGTTATGAGCGTCCCCTCTCTCTGTAATTCGTAACTATCAAATGGAAATGGACATGGTGCATCTTTAGGATTGGAAAAACTGTTTGTTTTCTTTCTGTTCTTCTTTGCCATAGCTTTCCTCCAAAATCTTGTTTAAGTATTTTTGCTTGTTAAATGGTATTGCGCAGTGAAAATAGCAAATTAACGGGCTGCAATAGGCTGAATAATATCCATATTTGTATTCTAGCAACAAATTATCTGTTAAATGGGTATCCAATTTTTTTAGATACATAGCTGCATGAAGCAAAGCAGGTAACACAATGCGATTTGAAAACAGAAATTTTTGTGTAAAACAACTTCCTCTGCAAATCTCACGGAGTCTAGATTCCGCATGCGCAAATTCCCTGCGAGTAACCCCTTGTGAAATATAATTTGCCGTAAGTACACCCGTATATAAAGCAAAATATATTCCTTCCCCGGATACCGAATCAAAGAATTTCCCAGCTTCCCCTATAACAAATACATCGGTGTAAATTTCAATTCCGTACTTATCCGGATAGTATCCAAGCGGAAATGTCGCTCCCCGTGGACTGATTAAGGGAAATCCGATGACTTCCTCAAATTCCTTTTTAATAATTCTGTAGTCGTCCGGGGAATCAACCATTCCTGCAAAACCAATATTGTTATAGCCGTCCCTTAACGGGAAACTCCAGCAATATCCCTTCAATCTTTTTAGAAACCAGATGTGTATCTTACCATCATTTTTTACATTTGCCTGATTTCTTACTATGGTGGAAATTCCTAACGCATTTCTTCCACGACATTCACGCTTTGCCGCTGAACTACCGCTAGGGGGTTCTCGATTGCCGCATGCAACGATCAGTTTGTCATACCCAACTTTTTCCCCGTTTGTAAAAACACACTTTTCTATCGGATCGTATTTCTTTACCTGCGAATAGATCACTGTTCCACCAAGTACGCAGAATCGGTCATGCAATGCCTTTGTCAATTCTTTTCTTTCGACAACATAAAAGGAACTCTTCACGCTGTAGGTAAAATTGACTTCTTCATAATGGACATCTATTTCATTATGTGCTTTGCCTATGTTTAAATTAACTCCAAGCAAATCAAGTAGGTGCTTAGATTTGGGCGTAATTAATCCGCCACACGCCTTTTCAACCACCGCGCTTTTTTCAAATATAGTGCAGTCAATTTCTTTGCCTGAATGATGCGCAGCGCTGAGCAATTGTATGCCTACGGAAAAACCCGCTGGGCCTCCTCCGATGATTACATATCGCATCGTCGTAATCCCCCTCTCATCATGGCAGTCACTTATTTATATAGAGTCGCCTTTGCCTGTTGTATATAGACGCCAAACTTCATGCCCCGATTTATCCAAGTTCCGCATAGATTATGTACGGGCTCTTATTAGGGCAACACATCAACACCCTCAACCAAATGGCAAAGTGGTATTTATGTGGCAAAACTGCCGAGGAGGAATTTGTAGATCCATAAAAAAATATGCAATCAGCGCAAGCACACGCAATAGTGTACCAAAATACAGATCAGCTCTGAAACGACTGCTATGATATCAAAACCGCCATTTACGGCAGCGATTATCATGACACCGCACATGCTCATTGCGTCCATGATCAGGATTCTTAACGAAATGATCTTCTTTACATCGTAAATCGTTAGCCCCACCATCAGAAGCGTCTCCCATTCTCCGCTGGTACTTTGCCTTTCCTGAAGGAGCTTTTCCCGTGTCAGAATGGCGGAACAGGCGACGAATACAGCGCTTACCAAAAATGTCTGCCATGTTTGCTGCTCCAGAAGGTTCCATGCAAGGCTTGTATCCGTATCTACACTTGCGGAAAGCTGCTGTTTCCGCAGACTTGCCGCTGCTTTCTCCACAACGCCTTTGTTCACAAGCCGAAGCGCGATGGTTGTTCCTGTAAATTGCGCGCCAAACAGCTTTCGTGCCACTTCGTAGCCCATATAGATTTGGGGTGTTTCTAATTCGTCCTGATAAATCCCGCAAATCTGCGCTTTTGTCTCCACATCTCCGCTTTTCAGCAGGATTTCTTCCTGAACAGCCATTGGGAGGTCGCTGCCTTTTTCGGAAAACAGTTTTGCCGCTGCCTCGTTCAGAACAAGGTATGGCATATTGGTACTATCCGTAAAGAGAGCGCCATCTGTCAGGTTTACATCCAGATAGGCACTGTACACGGCATCAATCTGACAGCTCACGGTTTTTTCTCCATATGTCAGCTGGCAATTCATTTGCAGGATTGGACTGACCCGCTCTACACCAACAATTTGCGACAAAGTATCCAAATTGATCTCTGTGCTGTTTGTGGAAGCAATCAGCTCAAAAGGTGTTCGCTTCTCTGTATAGAGCTGCCGGGCGGCCTTTGAGCCGGGAAACAGCATGTAAAGCCCCAGACACAGCATGATGACAGCCGTCCAGCCACAACGCAGAATGGTTTTTGCCGCGATTTTACAGATATGCCCCGCCGCGATTTTTCTGGCGTTTCCTGACAAGGATAATTCCAAGGGCTGCTGCAAGGATTACACCTCCCAAAATCAGAACGGATACCCACCACTGGCTTGCCGCCTTTTGTTTCTCCTCTTCCGCGTTATCTGTCTGCTGAAGCTGGACGATAGGACGGTTTACAACCGTTTCAAAAGTCGTTTCCTGCTGAAATTCTTCACCATTTTCATTCTCGTATATCAAAGTAACCGTGCCGACCGTACTGCCGTACTGACTGCCATTCTCGTTCCCCTTGCTGGCATTCAGGGCAATAATGTATAAATCAATTTTCGTTGATGCCGAGGTTCCCGCATTCATGGTTCCGATATACCCGGTATTGGACGGTGCGAAACCGAAGCCGGACACAACGCAGCGGACATTGTACATCGGGTCCCGACCCATGTTCATGACTTGGAAGTTTACAGGGATGGTTTCCCCCACGGTCACGCTGTCCGCAAAACGGGGCATTACCAATTCCATATTGGCGGGCTGCCGGATTTCCACCAGCGCCGTACCGGAGGATGACAGGTTCAGGGTTTTGCTGCTGTCGTAGCTGAAAGAAAAATTGATTGGATATTTTCCCGCGGGGAGTGAAGAATCTGTTTTGAAGCGGATGGTCAGTTCCGTCTCTCCGCCGGCCGGAATTCTATCGATCTGGAAGATGTCGCTGTCTTCCAGCAGATCGATGTGCAGGTTTCCGGTGTCCACCTTTATCAGCATGTTCCGCACAAATTTCGTGGTCAGGGAGTTTTTCAGAGTGACCGTCAGCGCGAACGGCTCTCCGGCCATTGCCTTTTCCGGCTCCACTCTGCTTCCGGAGATATACACGACCGGTTCCGCGGTAGCGACCTCCGGCGCTGTCGGCTTCGCCTCCGTGGATTGCCCGTCCGTGATGGTCACATAGATGGTATAAATACAGTTGATGGGATTGTTTTCCTCGTCATAACCGGAGATGTTGACGGTCACGGGATAAACTCCGTTGTACCGTTTTTCAGAAAGCGCCACATCAAACTGCACCAGAAACACGTCCTGAAATTCCTCCGTATCCTTGGGAACGACGGATTCCAGTGTGAAAATCTTTTCGTAATTGGCGATCTCAAAGGGCGCGGAAGCGCTGGCTCCCAATCCCAGAGACACCTTGATCTCGTTTTTATATAGCGTTCCGTTAGTACGCAGCGGCAAAACCAGATGCATGGTGTCGTCGCTGATTCTCGGTATGTAACCATCCTCGTAAGCCCGATCCATACCGTGATAAATATGCTCCGTATCAATTTCCACCGCGGTAGGGATTTTGGATGGCGCAGTGGGCTGCGTTGGCTGAGAGGGTTCCGTCGGCTGAGATGGCTCTGTTGGCTGGGAGGGTTCCGTCGGCTGAGATGGATTCGTCGGCTGGGAAGTGTCTGCGGGAGTCCCATTGCTTCCGGGATTAGATGTTGCACCGTCCTGAACAGCAGCGTTTTCCTCTGTAGGCATGGTATCGCCGATGTCATCCGCGTAGGCAGCAAGTGGCATTGTCATCACAAGCACGACAGTCAGCAGTGCCGCAAATATCTTCTGAATCATTGTTCTTCCCTCCATCATTACACACGCAGCTCCTGTGTCCACCGTATCTGTCTGGGTGCCGGGGCGCCGCTGAGGTAGATCAGCACACTGTTTTCCGGGCGCAGCTCCCATAGGACATGCCATAATGTGTCTGTGTCCAGATCCGGCAGGTCATCCAGAAAGCCATTGAACACCAACACCTTGGGCTTACAGATCACCGCCCGCAGGATCGCCGCGTGTGCCTGCTTACGGGCCGTACATCTTCCGGGCGTATTGTACAGACTGTCCAGCGGCAAAAGTTCTGAGGTCAGAGCTTTTACCGCTTTCAGGATTTCCCCGTTTCCAATCCCTGCCGTCTGCATTGGGAACGCGATCTGGTCAATCATTCGAAGCTCCGGAATCCATCCCATGCCTTGCGGAATCGCCCCAATGTTTTTCCGTCGAAAAGTGGCTCCCAAGTCGGGCATCAGCGTGTATGGGTCAATGCCGTTGATCGTGACTGTCCCCGCGTCCGGCTTTCGCAGGCCGCAGAGAACTTCAAAAAACAGTTTGCCCCGTTTGGGAGAGCTGTTCACAAAAATTGTGTCCCCGGCATCTCCGATGATCGTCAGCATCCGTTCCAGACTTCCGGTACTTTTCTGATCCGGAATAAAGTTGGCTTCTATCAAATGTTCCATTATCTCACCACCGTCAGAACGCCTGCGTCCATTTCGCAAACCGTATCGCAGAGCTCGTCAATGTCTACCTGATTGTGGCTTGCCAGAATCACCGTTTTTCCCTCTGCCCGGAGTCCTTTGATTACATTGCGGATATGGACGACACCATGCTTGTCCAGACCGTTGAGCGGTTCGTCCAGAATCAAAAGACTGGGGTCCTCCATCAGCGCCTGCGCGAAGCCCAAACGCTGCCGCATACCCAGAGAATACTTTCCCACCGGCTTTTTCATATCCGGGTCCAGTCCCACCTGCTCCAAGACGGTTCGGATGGTCAACGCATTGGCCTTCTTTTGCAGGGACGCCAGAATCTTCAGATTCTGCGTCCCGGACAGATGAGGAAGAAAACCCGGTGTTTCGATGATGATCCCGATATCCTCCGGAAAATCCGTTTCTTTACCGACCTGCTTGTGATTGACGTAAATAACGCCGCTGTCCGGCTTCAGGAAGCCGCAGATGCACTTCATCAGAACAGTCTTGCCGGAACCGTTATTGCCTACGATTCCGTGAATTTTGCCCTTTTCAAAGGTGTGGGAAACGTCCTTGAGAACATGTTCTTCCCCGAAATATTTATTGACGCCGCATACTTCAATGACGTTTTCCATAATTCTAGACCACATCTAATTGCTTGTACATCCTAAGAATATCCTGCCATGTTTGTGCCTTCCCAAGGCTTTGTACATTGGCAATAATCTGTTGTAATTCTTGATCCTTGGTTAGAAAGCAGGGGAGGAACAGATAGTATCTGTTACTTCCAACAAAAAAGTTAAAACCTAGTCCCGTGTCTCCAATTACATGAGAGATTGCTTCAAAGCCTTCAGATGCTCTAAAGATAATTCGCTCACTTAACTCTTTATCTGACATGATTTGCTGGAGATTATTCTTGGCCCTTTGAAGTGAATAATTGTTTGTTTTGGCTTCGGCAATCGTCTTGTCAATCGAAAAATAGTGGAGAAAGTATGCAGAATGATCTCTGGGCGTTTTAAGCCAATTTAGCATTTCAGAATAAAACGCCTGCTCGTGTGCGACACCATTACGGGGGCCAAGAAGTAAGCACGAAGTCCTCTGAGAAACGATCAACCGATACTTCGCATTTTGAATTAGCTTTACACCTTCCGTATAAGCAATTGGCGGGTCGATACCGATAATTGGTGTCAATTTGATCTTCCGGTCAATAACATTTTCAAGTTCCTGATGCAATGCACTGGCCAGATCTTCGCATGACGAGAATGTTGCAATTTGCATGTTATACAATTCTGGCGAAACCGACTTGATTGCGCTGATTCCCTTGGTTGGAAACAACTTTTTTCCTTGGCTGTTATAGTGTATTTTTGCAAAAGCCAATATGGGGATTCCCCGTGCTAATGCGATTTTAAGTTCCCGTTCCACCATTGTTGACTCCGTATTTCCTACGATAAGAACGAAAAAGTCGCATTCTTCATTTAATACTCGCTCGAAGTTGTACTGTGTATGGACGTCTTCGGGGTTTCGCACAGCCTGATGTCCCATATGATCGATTACCGATTTCGCAATATATCGATAATCAGGGAACCCTTGCTCTCTCTCAATTACAGAGCTTATGCACACGGTAAATTTAGCCATTTTTACCTCCATATTTCTTTAATCGGTGCTGCTTATTAGTGCATTTGAAATCTCCACGCATTATCATCCATCCGTTCCTGTGAAACTGAAATTGTACCGCTTTGCCCCCCGAATGGAGGCGAAATACAGAATTACGGACAGCCCAATGAAAATACAATAAGACTGCCACAGCCGGGGCAGCTTATCATATCCGAAATTGTGCATATGATAGGTTGCCTGATTGAGCGGGGACAGCCAGCCGATAATGACATTGGCAATATAATACGCTTCATCCGGCAGTTTGAGAATGAGCTGAATGGTATCCGGCTGCATGAGAATGCCGTATAGGCTGAACACCAGTACGCTGGCTACTCCCGCCGCCTGACCAAACCACAGATTGCAGGCCAACATCAGCAGCACCATGACCGAGGTATAGCCCAGCATCAACAGGAAAATAGAGATCATACTCTGATAAGGCCAGCTCATTTCCAGCGTCTTTACAAGAGCTGGGATCGCTACCCGCTCTCCGGCGTTCGTATAGCCGAGAATTGCCGCTGTCGGACTCCACATATTGGCCGCAAAGGACTGCTGGATGGACAATACAATGGTGCTTCCAAGAACAAAGGCCAGATAAATGGTCGTAGCCGCGAGAATGTACACCACCTGACCGGTGATCCATGTTCTCCGATCCGTCCGTACCAGATAAAAGGGGGTTCCGGAGGACAGAAACGGCATATCCGCAAACAGCAGCACCAGCAACACAGAGGAAAGAAGGATGGAATTACTGTCGCCAAAGCTCCAGATGAAGGACTCCACCATCTGCATGGTCGTATTATGATCTACCGCAAAGCGAACGGCCTTATCGGTCAGAAGGAAACTCATAATAAGCGTGAGGGCAAAGGTGACCAGAATCCGGGGATTTCCCCGCCACAGGCGGAAGTTGTATCCGGCAATGAATAACGGCTGACGGATTTTTCTCATAAGGCCTCCAGTCTCCTTTTCCCCCGGATGTAAAAGATCAGCCCACATAAGAACGTCAGCTCCAGCAGGAACAGAATTGCGCTTCCAAGCCCATACGGCCAAGTTTTCAGGTCAAGCCAGTTCTTAGGGGAGAGAAGCCCAGCTTCCGGAAAGTACCGTTCGTAGAGGATGACCAACAGGTAATACACAATGAAAGGGGAAGCATAGGCGATGTATTTGCTTTCCATAATGGTACTCATGGTCAGCCCAACTACCGCCCATAACCCGCCGTTCCAAAATAGCAGTACCAGATGATTCAGAATCTGGGGTGAAATGCTTGTGTACCCTTTCACAGCTCGCTCAACGGGGGTGAATACAAGTGCTGTTATTCCCCATACAATTAAGGGACCCAGAAATACTACACCGCCGCCGTAGAGCCAGCAGGCCGCGAAGTGGCTGAGGAGATACCCTGAATAGCTTCCCCGAATCAGATAAAACCGTGAGAATTTACTTTTTACATCCTCAAGATATCCGGCAGCAAATGGAATCGCTGCCAGAAGCGGGAGAAAAGATGCTACCACATCAGAGGTAAGCGCTTTCATCATAAGATCATTGTGATACCCCTGGTCAAACCTCCTGCCTTGCTGCCATGTTGCGAGAATGGGTTGGAGGAATGTAACGAGGGTCAGACACATGGCAGCCAGAACTGCCAGCCAAAAGCGGAGGGTCCATCCCCGGCGAAGCTGAGACAATAGGTTGTTCATGGAAACCGTCTCCCTTTTCTTCAGTTGGTCTTTCGTTTGCTTCCGGAATGAACCAATATTCCCCGTCAGTAAATCGTTCCATCTACCGCATTCACAACAACCAGAGACTGCAAGCGGGAACCATAGGGATTTCCTGTTCCGGTAATAATTTCTCCGGTATCCGGATCACAGTAATCAATAGTTCCACTAAAAATAACCGCAGGGGCATAATAGAAATTACTGCTGTCAGGAATCAGAAATCTCGCTAACCCATATTCAAGTTTCGTGATTTCTACTTTGCAGTCCAACGCATCAGCACTCCTTCCGGTTAACGCTTCCAGCATCAGGGCATTCCCCGTAAACCGATCCAGCGCGGATGAATCGTAAAGAGACATATGCGCCTGCGCCTTTTCTATGATTTCCTCCATGGGCAGAGTCGGAACATTTTCATTCAGGACTTCCTTTACCTCAACCATGTTGGTGATTCCGAATGCAACCAGTTCTCCGTTTGCAGAAAAGAACATTTGCGTTGCCCACACCGGATAATCAGAGTTGTAGGATTCTTTCGCAATATAGCTTCTGCCGAAATCCCCATAAAGCACTGGCTTTCCCTCAAAAACGGGGACAGCTTCTATCCTGATTTGGTATGTCGGCGTCTCTTCCAAACCTTCTTCAATAAAGGCTTCCGCAACAACCAGCTTCCCAAGTCCCATTCTGTCCAACATGCCTTGCGCCTTGTTTTTGGCTGCAGCGATTTGAGCCTCTGTGGGTTTTTCTGTCCGGCATATGGCCGCAATCTCCGCCGTTTTTTGCACATATGTAGGATCGTCACCGTCACCGAACGTGATGAACAGGCTGTTTTCCTGATAGTCTTTCTGGTCGCGTACGAATGCGCGGAGCAGATAGTCATGTCCATTTACGTTTGTTGTTGCCATCAGCCACTTGCTGTTTGTGTCCGGCGAGGTGCCATTGTCTTCATAGTACTGGCGATCTTTCAAAGTCCAGTCGCACTGCTGATGTGGGTTTTCCTCCGGTGCGCTTTCGTATGCGACCGTATAGTGCTCCAGCCAGAATTTGACATTTTCAATGTTTGCATCCCCCGGCATAAGCGCTTTTAACTTTTCTTCATCCGCATATTGGGACAATATTTGAATCTTTGCAAGAATTTCTGATTTGGAGGGCTGACGCTTGGTCACTGGACCCAGATCGAAGAAGGTGGCGTCCTCTCCGAACAGGGCAACCGCGATCCCTTCTATATCTTTTCCGGTCAGGAATCGTGGAGTTACCTCTAATACCGGCATCTGTCCTCCATCAATTGCCTGATTGATATTCCAAGTAAATGTGACGCTTTCATCTGTGCTGGAAAAGCTGCCTTTTTGGATAAATATGCCGTTTTCGGTCATCTGACTCTCCGCAGGATGCTGAGCGATTCTATCCTCAAAAACTCCATCATTTTTGCTTGTCACGATTTCTTTTGATGGACTTGCCTGACATGCGCAAAAAATCGCTGCCATAAATACAAACAGGATTGCCTTCATTACGAAGTCCGTACGGTAATTATGGGGAAGTTGTGTAATATTGCGGAAGAATCGGAGCAATTCGTCTGTGGCAAAGAGAAAAGCCAGTACAGCCAAGGCAAGAATGCCCAGCACCGCCGGGATGTTGGCGGCTTGGGCGACATTTGCGTAAATCGTGTCCCTCATAGAATGGCTCCCTACCTTTGAAAGTTGTTACAAGTCAGACCGTCTGGTATCGCGGCAGACATTTGGATAATCTACTCGTTCTTCACTCATTGTACAATGGAATGATTGAGCCATCTACCGCATTCAACATGAGAAGAGGCACATCTTCCCGGAAATAGAAAGATTGATTTTCGGATTGAATATGATAGTCGATATTTCCTCGAAAAGTGGCTGCAGGAACATAATAATAGCTTTCATCGGTGTTGGGGGCTTTGGTTCGTGCCAAGCCATATTCCACGCGGGTAATATTAACGGTGCAGAGATACTTCTCTTCCGTTTGATCCAACGCAGCTCCGTAAGCATGCGCATCGCTTAGAGAAAGATGCTCTTTTGCCCGGCTGAACAACTGATCGGATGTCAAGGTCTTTACATTCTCATTGACCACCTGCTTTACGTCCACAGGAGAATAAAGTATGAAATTCATTAGTGTTCCGTCCGCTGCGTAATCAAATATTGCTTCTGTGAGATAGTAATTGGAAGCATATGCAGTATCACTTTTCAAATTGTTCAGCTGAGGGCGATGGATGGCTGCAACCCTCTCCAGCACAGGAACGGCAGTCAAATGGATCAAATATTCAGTCTCCTCCCCAGCGGAATAAACACCGATATGAGAAAGCTCCACCTTCCATGTGCCTAAGTCCATTCCGTCAATAATTTGCTGGGCATTGGTGACAGCAAATTCAATTTGATCTTCCGTTGGCTTCCCTGTTCTAAGCTTCTCTGCCCGTAAAAGCGCATATTCTACACCAAGGGGTCCGCTAATCGTAGCATCGTAGTAGATATTGTTGAGTTTGAAATCCTCTTTGTCCCTGCGGGAAGCAGAGATGCTGCCATAGCGCCCCTCCCCTTTGTATACCCATGCAGAGATTTCATCATTATCCTGCGCTGGTGTTGCTCCTTCGGCGTTTTCTGAGCCATAGAGATAATGGGAACTTTTTTTGAATGTCCATTGGCAGGGAGCGTGCTGGTAATTTGGGGCGTTTTCGTCTAAGTAGGTGTTTGTTAAGTACACGATCCCATCCCGTAACACCTGGGCATCGGACTCCCAGTTTTCCGGAGACCCGTTTGGGAATAGATATTTCATCCCCTCAGTGGATGCGTAAGGCGACCATCTACCAATTTGTGCAGCCACATCGCTCTTGGTATACTGCTCGTTCAAAGTGGGTTCCGCCTCATAGAACAGTGCTGAAGCACCACACAGCGCATAAGCAGCATTGCGCACATCTTCCTCCGAAAGTATATGGGGCGCAACCTCCACCACTGGCATATTGGGAGTGCTGATGGAGTTTTCTACTTCAAATTGGAATATCACAGAACCGTCTGTGCTGGAAAACGCATCAAAATAGGACAACGCCTCCGTTTCATCGTAGGCGTGAGTTTGCTCTGCGGACTGTGCCATATTGGCATCGAAAGAGCCATCATTCTGGCTAATGACCGCATCTTTTTTTGGCGATGTCTGGCAGGCAGACAGTAATAATGTGCAAATAAATGCACTTGTAACCAGAATATGTTTTTTCATCTTGTCTCCCCCCCCCAAAAAAGGACGTCAAAGATTGGGGCAAAGAACAGGGCAAACTGCCCTGTTCCTTGCAAAAAATTCCATCAACCTGGATTTGATTCAATATACCGGTCTTTTAATCCACCGGCAGTACAGCTATAGTATGTAAACCCAGAACTGCGATCAACAAACATAACATTGCCGGAATTGTAGCACAGGAAAAAGCCGCCAGATTCAAAACTGCCCAGGCTCAAATCACCTGCGATTTTACCCCAAGTTTTGCTTCCCACTCGGCCATCCCATTCTGCACTGCTGTAAGGCCACTTTTTCTGCTGGTAGATTTTAACGGCATTTTCAGTGGCATTGCCATATCCTCCATCAATTCCACCGCCATTGATAATGGTCGCTTGAGTGTATGGATAGTGATACAGAAATGCCTGAGCTGCTCTGATGTAGGCATTCGCAGGGGAGCCGTTGTACAGTTCCACAAAACCGGAAATGTGTGTAGAGTAAGGGGTGCCGATGGCAAATACAGGGAACGCTACCACACTCATTACCAAGATGATGACCACTGCGAATATGAATGTTCTCCTCATTGCTTTCATAATAACTCCTTTCTCAAAGTGGTTGTGTGTTGATTTTCCATCAACCGCCGCTCCCCATCGCTGATGGCTACAATGGCCTTTCGGAAATCTTCAAATCGCATGCAAATTCTCAAACTTTGGAGCTATTCTGAACTGCTGATCAGGCAGATTCATATTCTCTGTGGTTGCGCATTTCCCAATGCTCGGTAAAACCGCTTCAAAGACACACTGTAATAGTTGCCGCAACAGAAGAAGGCTCTCACCTTCTTCTGTTGCCAGTGTTGCGTTCAACTTCCGCGTAATATGTTCCGCGATCCATGTTTCTATTACTTACTGTTCTTGAAACGCTTCAAATCAGCAGGAGCTTTCGGCTGATAGAATGCCAGACAGGTAGTTCTGTTCGCATCCTTCCGAAGAGCCTTCTCCGCCGCTTTTTTTGCGGCCTTAGCGATCAATGCTTTCTTGCTTTCCATTCCGTTCACCTCCCTTCGACACCAAAGTACCATAGCTTTCCATACTTTTCAACGGCTCCTGCAAAACTGCGGATTATTTACGCAAAACTGCAAGAATTCATCATTGTAGTCGGATATGTCTATTAAATCTGTATAAGATTATAGGTGTGTAGATAGGCGCTTTTGTAAACGGCTCCTCTTTTGGGGAAAAGCAATTTATATGACAACTCAACTTCACATTATTTGTTAGCAAACGGAATGATACTTCCATCAATCGCATTCAAGACAAGTAATGTTACATTATCAGCGGTAAACAATATATCCATCCCTTCTTTATCGAAATACTCAATGTTACCCTTCAGCACAATACTGGGAACATAATAGTAATCATCTGAATCCTGTACCTTAATTCGAGTTAACCCCATATCAAAATCCGGGATTTCTATTTTGCAACCTATTTTATCTTCCAGATTCTCAGTTTCAGATCCAATCCCATATGCATACAGGTCGCTTAGCTTCAAGTAGTCTTTTGCCTTTGAAAGAAGCTCATCCATGCTTAACATCTCAACATTTTCATTGACAACCTCTTTTATCTCGATAGGCGAATACATACGGAAAAGCATAAGATCCCCGTTTGCCGAAAATTCAAAATAAGCGTCAGTGTAGTAATAATTTGAAGCATATACATCTTTGCTTTTCAAATTATCCAGCTGAGGATAACGGATTGCGTTCGTTCCATGGAGCACAGGAACCGCGCTTATACAAATCACATATTCTGGAACATCCCCATAATATGTGGTCTTTACGCTGCATTGATCAATGCTCCATTCACCCAGCTCCATATCTTCCAACCACGCATCTGCCAAAGAAAATGCATACGACATTTCTTCATCTGTCGGCTTTTCCGTTCGACACAGTTGAGAACTGACAATCAGTGAATCTATTCCATTGGGAGAAATCCCTGTATAGGGATAAGCGCTTATATAATTCAGCTTGTAGTCTTTTTTGTTTCGTGTTGCCGCGTTAAATTGATACTCTATATTGTTTACTCTTAACGATGCAGTGATTTCGTCGTTATCAGCACTGGTGTCAATTTGTTCTTCACGAATCTGTTCATCAGAATATCTATATTCCGATGTTTTTCTAAACTTCCATGCACAAGGCTTATGAGGGGACTCGTCGGGAGCCTGTTCAAATTGCAGTGTGTATTCTTCGATAAAGCTTTGGACAATCCCCACAACATGATCCATAGGCTGCCCATACAGTTCTTGAACTGCCTGAGCATTGGTGAAAGGGGACCATCGCCTGATTCTTTCCTGAATTTCATCCTTTGAGTATTGGGGGGAGAAAACCGGCTCGGACTCATAATAATCAACTTCTCCGAACAGCACGTTTGCTACCCTTTTTGCATCTTCTTCCGACAAAAAGTCTGGCGAAACCCTCACCACAGGCATAGCACAGACGGGAACTGTTTTATCAATGTTGAAGGTAAATTCAACTGAATCATCGGTGCTGAAAAATTGTTCTTCGTTTTTTACACGAACAGCTTCACCAATATCACCAGTTCCGCTGGCAGTAGCGGAACTGGTATAGTTTGTTGTTCCGCTACTTTTTGAGGAAACTGTTTTTTCGGAGGGGGCCTTTTGGCAAGCACACGATGAGAGGGCCAGTATTCCCGCCATGATAAAACAGAATACTTTCTTAGCATTCATCTTGAAACAACCCTTTCTGAAAAATTCTAAACGACCCAGACTACATCTGTAGTCCGGGTCATTTTTGCATGCGCGGATCGAATAAGCCTAATCAAGTGTTAATAAAGGCGGCTTAAATCCATTTCCAGTACACAAAATCACGGTAAGTATTGCTTTGGTAATATGCAAAATGATATTGGCTATTTGCAGTGTTTGCATAATACACTCTATCGCCGGAGACATTCTTTAGCCTGACATGGGTGCCATCCTCGGCTTCATCAACGACCTCTTGTTCAAACAGGTTATCTGCAATGGCCCCCCATGTTTGAGAAGCCACTTCGCCAGTGCCGTTGGGCAGTCTAATACCGTTAGAAACCTGAAAGTATCTAACTGCGGCTTCAACATTAGGACCAAATCCGCCGTCGAGGCCATCTTTTGTAAGTGTGTCATGCTGGCTATAATCCATGCAGATTAAAAACCTCTGCAGTGCCCTCACGGCCGAAGGGTAGCTAACTCCGTGATAAAGATACGGGAAAGACTGGATTTTTGCCTTCATGGTTACACTGGTCGCCGCCGATGCTGTAATCGTCATTGCAGAAACCAACATTGCAATTACAGAAATAAGCATAATCGTGCGCTTAAACAGTTTCATAAATCCTCCTACAATATAAAGCATTCAAATTTTTAGTCCAATGGGAAAATAATATGCCGTTATTCGTTACTAAGCGGGATAACTGCACCATTTATTGTATTCAACATAACATCATTGATTAGTAGCATTGATAACGCTGCCGTCAACTGCATTTATCGATACTAATGTAATCGGTGTTTCTGAGCTATAATATACTGTATTACTTTCTTTGCCGCTGAATTCTACAGATCCCAACAATGTCAGACAAGGTACATAATAATAACCAGCTTCTGTATCAGGTACTCTAGTCCGATTAAGATTATACTCTATATCACAGATATTCACGGTACAACGGAGTTCTTCTTCCGCTGAATCAATTAAAAAGCCCGGGTCATAATTATAGTAATCTGAATATGACAGCGTGTTTTCTGCCTTTTTGACAAGCTCTTGTATTTCTATTACAGCAACGTTTTCGTTTAGTACTTTTTCTATATCTACAGGGGAGTACATAACAAAATTTAGCAGATTGCCATTGGGGGAAAAGCAAAAACTTACGTCGGTTAATGCATAGTTTGCTGCGTATGTATTATCACTTGTCAATTCACTGGGTTGGGGTTGCCGAATTGCCTCAATACCATTAAAAACAGGAACCGCTCTGAGGTTTACGGTGTATTCTATGTTTTCACCATAATAGACAGTATCCACATAGCATTCATCTATTTCCCAATCGCCCAGTTCCATCTGCTTGAGCATATCTTCGGCTTGCTTTTTTATATTATTGACACTGGTTTCGTCTGGTTTATCTGTTCTGCAAAGCTGAGAAAAGAATATCCTATCATCAATGAAATATGGAGATATCCCATCGTATATGTATGCAGTAACGTAGTTCGCTTTATAGTCTGCCTGATCTCGGGTTTCTACAACATAACGGTATGGAAGGTCATTTATTTTCAGCGTCGCTTGAATAGAATCTGTCTCTTTTGAATTATCCAGCGCCGCCGCTTCACTTTTGGGCATTTGATAAAATGGAATTTTCTTGAATTCCCACTCGCACGGAACTTTCTGCGCCTTATCAGGCGCCGCGTCATAAAGCTCAGTGTATTCTGAAATAAAACTTTTTACAACATCTACGGCACTAGCTTTGTGTTCCCCATATAATGCGTCTACAGTATCTTGATTTGTATATGGTGCCCACCTTATCAGCTTTTCTTGAATTTCCTCCTTGGAGTAAACCGGGTCAAGGAGCGGATATGCCTCGAAGAACTCAACATCGCCAAAAAGTGCCGTGGCCACACGCTGGGCATCTGCCTCAGACAAATAGTGAGGCTTTACTTCAATGACAGGCATATTGGAATTGTTCAGCACTTCATTCACATTCATAAGGTACTCAACGGAGCCATCCGTGCTATAAAACACTTCATCAAACTTTGCTTCTTGTGTCTCACCGTCGGAATGGGTTTCATCAGCAGATTGAATTGCGTTGCTGTCAAAGATGCCGTCATTTTTGCTTGTAATTATTTTGGTATCAGGACCTTTTTGACATCCGCAAAATACAAATACAAATAGGAAAATTATGGCGAATATGTTATTTTTCCTGCTCCGCATCAAAAGCTCTCCTTTCGAGAACAAAGGATTGAATAGGATTCTAGCACTGGCCATAAATGGCCAGTGCTTTGAATTTATTGATTATCGCAGTGGAAGAAATTGCTTTCATTGAAGGCATTGTTAATTAACTATTAGACATCTGAATGACCGACCCGTCCACACAATTTAGAATTAACAAGGGGGTACTTTCACTAAAATAGAAGACATTTCCACTCTGCTTACCATAGTATTCAATATTCCCTTCTAGTGTAATTGCAGGCACATAATAATAACTTTCATCTGTATTGGGAACTTTTACTCGAGATAAACCATATTCTATATTTGCTATGCTAACTTTACATCCTACTTCTTCGTCAATACTGTCAACTGCAGCAAAACCATATGTGTAAATATCACTTAGGGCTAGATAGGTTGTTGCCTTTTCCATCAACTCACTTATACTTAACACCCTAGCATTCCCATTGACAATTTCTTTGATATCCACAGGGGAATACATTTTGAATGATACCAAATCTCCATTAGCTGAAAATTCAAACTTTACATCTGAAATATAGTAATTTGAAGCATATACTTCTTCGCTTTTCAAATTGTTTAATTGGGGGCGACGACTTGATTTCACCCCTTCTAAAACAAGCACTGCATTGAGACACACCTTATATTCAGGAATGGAGCCAAAATAACTTGTATTCACATAACACTCATCAATTAGCCAATCTCCAAGCCCCATTTGTGCAAGGATGCCTTCTGCCTTTTCTTTTATTGAGGAAATCTGTGCTTCAGACGGTTCCTGCGTTCTACATAGCTTGGCCTGAAATATTCTTTCGTCAATCATATTGGGACTCAATCCATCATACAAAGACACACTTACGTTATTCAGCTTATAGTCTTTTTTATTTCTTGTAGTGGCATTAAAGATATACCGAACATCTCCGACCTTTACTGTAGCTTGAATAGAGTCGTTATCATTTTCTAAATTTAAACCACTTAGTTCTTCCTCTGATAAAAGATAGCAAGATTCTTTCTTGAATTGCCATTGACATTTTTTATGTAGGTTCTCATCGGATGCTGATTCGTAGAGCTCTGTATAATCAACAATAAATGATTTTACGACACTGACAGTGTCTGCCGCATCACCAACATCGCCATATAACTCATATATCGACGTTTCATTGGTATACTGTGACCACCTGTTAATCTTTTCTTGAATCTCAGCCTTTGTAAAATTTGAAGAAAGCATTGGTTCTGCTTCATAAAAATCTGTTTCGCCAAAGAGAGCAACAGCTACTCTGTTTGCATCCGCTGAGCTCAGATAATGAGGAACAACTTCAATAACAGGCATATCGCTAGTTAGAATTTCTTTATTTACATCGATTTCAAAATCCACAGATTTATCTGTACTGGAAAAGCTGTTCGTGTAGTTAATACTATAGTTATTTTGCAAAAGATCGTTTGCTGCAGATTCAACAATTCCTGCATTGAAAGACCCATCATTTTTGCTCGTAATAATGTCATCCTTGGGATTGCTTTCACACGCACATAAAATATAAATAAGCGACGTTATAACAACGGCAAGAAGCCACCATTTTTCCAGTTTACTCATGCTTTCACCTCGTACTAATGCATTAATATAGCAGCCAGTACGTCCCGAGCACTGGGATCAGTACTCGGGACACTGAGCTTATGTTTCAGGATGGAACTGGATGGCACCCTCACCATCAATGTAGATAGAATATATGTAAGTCCCGTAGGTAAATACATAATACACTCTTTCTTCGCCGCGCTTCAGATAAACCCTATAGGAAGCCTGATCAGATTCGTCAGGAATAAGATCAGATGCAATTTTTTCCCATGTATTCGGCCCGCAAATGCCATCTTTTTTTATGCCTTTTGCAGTTTGATAATATCCAACAACATCACCTGTTTTAGGACCAAAAATACCGTCAATTCCGCCTGCGCCCTCGATGAGGGTCTTATAATATGAACTGTAAACACATAAGAATTTCTGCAGCGCTTTGGTGTATCCGGGGTGTGCGCCAACATCTGCGACACTGATCTGACGGAATTCTCTAAATCTGCTCTCATAACCTGATGCAGCAGATGCGGGCACTACCATAACCGCCGCAAGCATCATAACCGCAAGTACAAGAGCGAGTGTTCTTTTTGCCAGTTTCATAATATCCTCCTTTTATTTCGTCAAAATATTATCATCACCCCGTGCCTTTTGCTGCTGATGATTTACAGCAATCAAATGCGAACCACGTTGACGTGCACAAATCAAATGGCTCAAGGCAATTATGAACTGCTGATCAGGCAGGTTCATACTTTTTGCGGTTGCACAATTTCCCAATGCTCAGTAAAACCGCTTCCAAAAACATACCGCATGCTACTGAATAATACAGCACCGGAAGCGTTAAAAAGGCTGCTGCGATAGCAACTGCATCCCATACAATTAGCAGGCCACAGCAAATTTTGCGGTATTTTCTCCTGTCTTCTGCATCCAGCGGCTTTTCCTGACTATCCAGCGGACTGAACAGCAGAATGCACAGATTGCTGGAAATGAGAAGCGGCAGGATCTCCGTATCTGAGGTTTCCAGCATTTTAATGGAAAACACGACCGTCCCCATGGCGATGGTAGTAAGTACGGTGCAAGCTGCTTCGGTTTTGGCGTGGATGCCCCCGGCATAAGTTCGCAGAGAAAAGAACACAATATAGAAAACAGCACTCTCACAAGGGACTCCCAGAAACAACCCAGCGGCAACTGTTATCAAGAAGAAGAATAAACGTGTAACCATCAGGAAAAAGCCATAGCTGTAAAGATCCCTGTCACCTTCCTCTATTACCGATGCTGCAACCAGTTTCTGGGTAATACGTTCCGCGATCCATGTTCCCATTACTTACCGCTCTTGGAACGCTTCAAATCAGTGGGCACCTTTGGCTGATTGAACGTCATGCAGGTAGTTCGGTCCACATCTTTCCGACGGGCTTTTTCCGCTGCTTTTCCGGCGATTTGGGCAGCCAATGTTTTCTCGCGTTCCACGCTGTTCACCTCCGTTCGACGCCAAAATACCATAGCTTTCCATACTTTTCAACGGCTCCTGCGAAAGTGCTGATTATTTGCGCAAAACTGCAAGAATTCACTATCAGAATTGGATTTATCTATTAAATCCTTACAAACTAATGATTACATAGATATATTCTGTTGTACCTTGTTCTGATTTTACGGGAAACATGGTATTTTATCTGTGGTGATTGAAATGGACATCAACAAAAAGCTGATTGGTAAGCGCATCAAACACCGCAGGGAGGTGTCAGGTTTATCTCAGGAGCAGCTGGCAGAAAAGCTGAACCTTTCTACTAACCATATTTCGAGTATGGAGTGTGGCAAAAGCCTGCTCACAACGAAATGTTTGCTTGCGCTGTGCGATATACTGGGTGGAACACCGGACTACTATCTATTGGGGGAGCTAACACCGGAAACCGATGGTATCGCGGCTCTGGTGAAACAGCTTTCTCCAAGTGAGCAGAAGATGCTGTACCATCTTTTGAGCGCTTATCTGGCAAATAGTGAATAATGCGTAGTCGTATTGCAAAACTGCAAGGAAATCCTGCAAAAATGCTGATTCCGGTAGGAGCGTAGCGTTTGACGTTTATCGCATATAATGATAAAATAGGCTTGCACCACGTGAGGGCTGCAAGCCTATTTTCTATTGCGAGGGTTTCTATGAAAATATTGATTTGTGATGATGAGCAGACCTACTTGAATACCTTGCACATTCATGTTGAAGAATACATGCTGAACCACCATATTCCCTGTACGGTCACTGCGCTGACAGATCCAACAAAAGTTGCGATAGATACAGCGGTATTTGATCTGGCGTTTCTGGATATCCAGATGCCCGGCGTAGACGGAATTGCTCTGGCCAAGCACCTGCGGCAGAATAATCCCAAGCTTGCGCTATTTTTTGTGACCAACTACGACGAATATCAGGATGAGGCCATGGATCTGCGGGCATTCCGCTTTTTTGAAAAGCCATTCAACGCAAACAGATTGTATGCAGGTTTGGACAAAGCTATGGAATATATTGATGGTGCCTATGTAGACATCTTCCTTTCCGAGAACGGTACCCAGCGGCGCGTTATTGCCGATGACATCATGTATGTAACGCGAGACGGGCGTAAAGTATCCATCGTAACGAAGACTCAAAGCTTTTGCACTGCTGATAAATTTGATGACTTATGTGAGAAGCTGCCACAGCTGTTTTTCTATCCTGTACATAAATCTTTTCTGGTAAATTTGCATTATGTAGAAAGGTATTCTTACTCCGAGATGCTTCTTACAGACGGCATGCGTATCCCGATTGCTCCCAGAAAGCAGTCCGCATTTCACAAATTCTGGTTTGAATATTTGCGGAGGCGCTGACCATGCTGAATCCCGTTTTTTCCTTTTGCGTTTATCTGGTGGAAATGATTATATCCTACATTTTTTATGGTTCAGTGTTCGAGTCTCGGTTCACGCCGGTTAAACGCCTACTAATTGGCGGCCTGCTGTTTTCTTTGGGATCGGGTGTCAATATCTTATTTCACAATAATGTAATTATAAATATTGTTTCAACTTTTGCAATTAATGCCCTGTTCGGCAGTATCTGCTTTGACTCTACTATACTTAAAAGTTCTTTTTACTCGGCCATTATGGGGCTTATTAATGCTGCTGTGGAAGTGTTTATTGTCTTCCTGAGCTCCTTTATAACAGGAAATGAATTCTACAATTATGATAGCAGCTTCATGCTTGCGTTATTTCAAGCTATTTCGATTAAGACAATTTATTTTTTAATTATTCTCATTCTGATAAAGGTAATCCATCCAAAAGAAAATCACAATACATTTCCTTTGACTTTTTTGATTTACCCAATTTGCGCAGCTGGATGTCAAACAATTTTCTGGCATATTTGCGCTCTGCCAAATATGGATTACCACGTTCAGTTTTTACTGTCGCTTGCAAGTATTTGTATTTTTGCTTCATCGATATTGCTGTTTGTAACGTATTCCCATCAGTTAAAAGCAGCCAGCCTGTCTCTGCAAATGCAAAGCGAATTGAACCGACTCCAAACAGAACAATCCTATTATCAAATTCTGGATCAGCAAAATCAGCAGTTAATGATCTATGCACATGATGCAAAGAAGCACCTTGCTGCCATTCAGTCTCTTAGCAACGACCCGAAAATTAATGATTATGTGGCAAAGCTATCTCAGCAGCTTGTTGACTATACCCGTAATTGCCATAGCGGGAATAAGCTTCTTGATGTTATGCTTCATAAGTATACGGTGGATTGTGAGCTACGAGGGATACGATTTGAGCATGATGTTAAAGTGTGCAAGCTTTCGCAGCTGGACGATATTGATCTGGTAGCCATTCTGGGGAATCTTTTGGATAATGCTGTCACCGCAGCAGAGCAATCCAAGTCAAAGTGGGTTGTACTCAATACTGTCCACCGCAACGCATATAGTGTTATTATTCTCAGCAACAGCTGCGATGAACCTCCCAAACAATCCAGGGGACGGCTGATTTCCACAAAAAATGATATAGACCTCCATGGATTTGGATTGAAAAGTGTTGCCAAAACTGTACGTAAGTATCAGGGGGACTTTGAATGGTCTTATGACGCTGAAAAGCATGTCTTTACTGTAACCGTAATGATAGCGGATAATACCGAGGTTGCGGTATAAGTCCATACGTTTTTCTGCTACGCCGGATCAGGTGACTACCACCTGATCCGGCGTAGCTTATCAAGACACTAATCTGAACGCAGGCGCTCCAAATACTTGTATTCTTCAAAAAACTCGTTATCCAGTTGTGTCATTCCAAGCACCTCTTTTCCTCTCAGCATGGAACCGATACTCCGTCCAAAGCTCCAGCTCAAGGGGCAGCAGGCAGAGCGCCAACGCTTCATGCGCGGATAGCCTTGAAAGCTGGATTCCGCAGTTGACTAGAGCTGCCAGCTATGATATAATGCCATAAGCATAGTATCCGAGTTTTGCAGAGGCAAACACAGTTTCTGAGTTCTCATGTGCCCGAAGTCGTTATGTCTTCGGGCTTTTTCTATTCTTCTGCATCTTCTCACAGATGCACAGAAGTCAGCAAAACAATGAGGGGCTATCCCTCAAATACCGTCAACAAAAGGCCATGGCAGAAATGTCATAGTAATGGAAGCACTCACTTGAATCTCTTCGATTCTTGTGGGTGCTTTTTTATATAGATCGGAGCTTCTACGGCTCCCCCAACCTTATTTCCGGGGAGCCTTCTGGCTGACCCGTTATATACAGAAATCAAAATAACGAGGAGTGATTCAATGGACTATGAACTGATTATCCTGTTCGCCCTTGTGGAGATTGCTATGGACGAAGGTGCTTCGGAACATCTGAAAAAGCTTCGGATTGCCACTCTCAACAAGGTGCAACGTCGTCTGAACGCATATCACCATCTTGGCTATATCCGGCAGCTGACGACGGCAATTGCGGAGAAGAAATGCAGCATGATTCAAAAAGCTACCTCCCAAGCGGAGATGAAGCAGATCCTCGGCCCTCGCTACCCCAGATATGACGGCAGCAAGTTCGTTGAGGATTCTTACATTCTCCCGGAGGAGGAACTGATTTTCTGGAGCTGTTCCACCGTATCTTTCCTGATGGTGTAATGGAGGTGACTCAGAATGCGTGAGTTCACTTTCGATGACCTTCGCTGCCGCCACTTTACCGGACGTTCCTACATTAAATCCGGTGAAGGCCGAAACCGCGTCTACGGTTATCGAACCGGTATTCAGTGCGATTTAGGAGATGTTGAGCAATCGGAATGGTTCCGGATGGTGCGGGAGCTGATCGACCGTAAGGGCGAGCAGCACCTATACGCGCAGCTTCTGGAATACCTGACGGAACATAACTACGTCAAGCGTACCAAAGCCCAGCTGGAACGCAAAGCGCTGGAATTACACGCTGACCGGATCTTTGACAACGAAGCATGGGTCGATTTCCTGAACTTCAATCGGAAATATCGCCCGAAGGTCGCAGCAGCCACCAAGGTGGTTTATATCCGCACGGAATGCTGCAACAAACCCGGAGCAATCCCCCAAACCCAGTTAGGTTCCAGCAAGCGCATTGATGACAGAGTCTGCTGCCCGCATTGCGGCAGATGGACACATTATGAAATCATGACTACTTTAGAAATGGAGGAACGCACCTATGTGTGTGAATGAAGACAAGATTCTTCGCATGAAGGATCTGATTAAAACACTGACAGAAGCAGATATCGCCTACTACCGGGATGATGATCCTGTCATGAGCGACTGGGAGTATGACCAGCTCACGGATGAACTTCTGAAGCTGGAGGCCGAAACGGGGCTGGTGATCTCCGGATCCCCTACCCAGAAAGTATCTGGCGAAGTTCTGGAGGAACTGACATCCGTCCGGCATACCAAACCCATGCTCTCCGCCAAGAAAACCAAGTCTATCGAAGAATTGGTACGCTTTGCCGGAGGTCGCTCTGTTCTGGTTTCGTGGAAACTGGATGGTCTGACCATTGTGCTGCGCTATGAAAACGGCGAGCTAAAGCAGGCCATTACCCGTGGCCGGGAAGGTACCGTTGGAGAGGATGTGACCCATACGGTCCGTACTTACCTGAATGTCCCTCTCACCATACCCATTCGGGACTCCATTGAGGTCCGAGGTGAAGGCGTCATTTCTTGGAAGCACTTCAATCTGATTAATTCCAATCTGGAGGATACCTACTCTCATCCCCGGAACTTGGCGGCCGGCAGCACCAGAAAGCTGGATGCAAACGAGTCGCGGAAACGGCTCCTCGAGTTCTTCGCCTTCGATCTGGTCAGTGATCATCTGGAGCGGCCATCCAAGCTGGCACAGATGCAGCTGATGCAAAACGCCGGTTTCTCCGTCGTACCCTTCACATATGTGGACAGCACTGGCGGCGAGGAACTTCTGCGCAAGACGATTGATTCTTACAAGCCCGAGCATTACGGGTATCCTGTCGACGGCCTGATCGTAGAATACGACGACCGTGCATACGGAGCCAGTCTGGGTGCCACCGGTCATCACGAGAACCGGATGATTGCCCTGAAGTGGAAAGACGATCCTGTCCCAACCAAGTTCCTCGGCGTCGACCTTGCAACGACCAGAACCGGTAGGGTGAGCATCACCGGCCTGTTCGAGCCTGTAGCAATTTACGGTGCCATGGTATCCCGGGCATATCTACACAATCTGGACATCTTCGATGCGTTCCAGTTTGGTGTGGGCGACGAGATCATGGTTTACAAGGCCAACCAGATCATTCCGCAGATTGCAGAAAACAAAACCAAGAGCGGCACTTTCAAGATGCCCATGGCCTGTCCCTGCTGCGGCGAGAAGCTGATTGTGAGAACCACCCCCGGTGGCTCCCGGCAGATGTACTGCGAGAACCCGTACTGTGCTGCCAAGCTTATCCGGAAGTTTACCCACTTCTGTGAGAAGACCCGGATGAACATTGAGGGACTGTCCCAAACCACCCTGTCCAAGTTCCTTGGTCACGGTTGGATCCATAACTTCGGCGATCTGTATGAGCTGTAGAAATACCGGGACGAGTTTCTGCAAACCCCGGGCTTTGGTGAAAAGTCCTTCGAGCGTCTGCTGGCATCCATCGAAAAGAGTCGCCATTGTACGCTGGCCAAGTTCATTGCCGGTCTGGGGATCCCCATGGTGGGACGTCATGCCGGTCGTGATCTGGATCGCTACTTTGGCGGCGCATGGGAAGCTTTTGAGCAGGCCATTCAGGATGGCTTTGATTTTACGCAGCTTCACGATTTCGGCGAAACCATGAACAACAATATCTACATCTGGTACGCGGATGCAGAGGAAGCCAACCTCTGGAGACCGCTGCTGAACCACATTGAATTTGTAAAGGAGACTTCTACTATGACTACCAACACCACGAACCCCTTCGCAGGCAAGACCGTTGTCGCTACCGGCAAGCTCATGAACTATACCCGTGACGGGATCCAGAACAAGCTGCTCTCTCTGGGTGCCAATCCCGCCTCTTCCATCACCAAAAAGACGGACTACCTCATTGTGGGTGAGAAGGCAGGCAGTAAGCTGACCAAAGCGCAGCAGCTGGGCATCGAAACCCTGACTGAAGAAGAATTTGAGCAGATGCTCGCTGACTAAGGCGGGTGGTATACACATGGTATTCTACGACGAAGCGGATTCTGGAAATGCCTGCATGCTGATCTCCGTTTTCGAGCGGGACATCACCACAGCGGTATTCCCACATCCGGAAATAGCGAGAACCACCATGCTGGAAGAGCTTGAGACGGAATTCCTGAAATATTATAACGAAAGCGAATGGGATGCAATAAAATCCCAGCGGTCGTATGATTGTGATTCCTTCGGCTTCAGCTCACAGAGCGCTTGGTCCAATCTGGACGATGACCGCAACTGTGACTGGCAGATCATTTCCATTCCTACCGTAACCACATAATGACATCTCAGCCCGGGGCAGTTATTGCTGCCCCGGGTAATTTTCAAAGGAGTACTGAATCTATGAAAAAAAGCATCGATATTCACGGTACTTTGGAGTTTCCTCTGGCCATCGGCTGTGCTGCCTTCATCCGGCAGACCGTCGGAGGCCTGATCCGGACCTCGCCCGTAAAGCATTTCATCACATTGCCCTCCGGCGTAACCTACATCCAGACCCAGAATACCCGCTACTACCTGCATCCGCCGCACGCCGCGGCAGCAAAGGGGGTACAGATATGAGTCAACACCTAGAGAGCAAAGAAGAAAAGTTCCGGCGTCTTGCGGAAGCCCGTGTCAATAAGATCCTACATCTGTATCGGCTGCTTGGCAACCTGTCCTGGACCGGCACCTACGCCTACACAAAGGATCAGGTGGATCAGATATTTACCGCTCTGCAGGCAGAGCTGCTCCGGGTCAAGCTCCGGTTTCTGCGTACTCAGCCAACTGCAAAGAAGCGGTTTGCCCTGAGCGAACCTTACGCCCCGGAAAAATCCAAGATATCCGAGGATAATCCCACGCTGGCAATCCCACTGCCTGATGGCACATACCTTAGGGCAGTTGGGTATTCCACCGATACATACTCGTGTATCGACATCTACTGGGACAATGGCATCAATGCACCGACCGATACCCTCTGCTTCGTGGAGTTCAATCCCGATCATGAGGAAGACGAGGGCGTTTGCATTGGTGCCTACCGCAGCAATCAGGATGACCCCACTTATTATGCGCCGTATATGGCGGCAGAAAGGACTACAAACGATGAATGATATTCAAAGGCTCTCAGCGCTGAAGCTGCCATGGGACGTGGTCTCACGGTATCTGGAAACATTGATTTCCGCCATACTGGGAAGATCCTTCACCTGCAGCACCAAAGGCGAAGATGACGACTACTGGAGTACCTCGGTACTCTGCGACACTTTTACCAACGTGGAAATTGTGCGCCTCGTCAACGCTGTGAATGGAGACGACAATATGCTCAGGCATGCACTTCCCGTTGATTCCACCGTCAGCAGGTCTCTGGAAACGGGCTTGTGCCAAGCGCTTCTGAAGAGAGCGCTGAAACTGGATTGGGAAAATGAGTTTGTTTCCCCTGATGCTCTGTTCATTATCGGGAAATTCCCCACGTCTCCGGAACTGCCTGACATAAACCAGGATCTGATCCACATTGATTCCACCACCATCGACAGCAGCACCTTGATGCCCAAAGATGAATTCCTCGAAAAGCTGTTTGATGAAGGCGGAACCTTCACGGATCTGGCAGCTCTGTGTGAAACCAATGAAACTGCGTATGGCACACCGCTGTACTGGATGCACCCTTTTACCGACGGCGAGTATAACGGCTGTTATTTTGTTCTGGTTCGGGAAGGTGTGCTGGTACTCTCCTATGATGAGATCAGCACCTGCGACCACGAGATATTCATCCGGGACAGCGCCCACTTGTGTGATGCAGAGGAAATGCGCTGCTTTCTGACAGAATGGAATATCCGCAGCACCGCTCTGATTGAAACCATCACCACACTCCTGCGCTTTCTGGAACGAAAGGAGCGGTTTTACTCATGAAGCTCCGGATTTACCAGATTGTGCTGAAGGAAGCAGAAAGGAAGTTGTGCTGTGGATGATGAATTTTATAACGCTGTCCAAGTCACCCCGTCCACAAAGATCCGTTTCAAATGTACCGGCTGTGCAGAATGCTGCCGCCATGTAAAGGAAAGCGTCCCTGTGGACAGTCTGGACGTATTCTACCTGACAAAGTACCTGCGTGACACTGGTCTTGATAATTTGCTGTACCGATGAATTCCTCGCTCAATTTGCGACAGTTGCATTGCTCGACGATTGCGGATATTTCGTGTACTTCCTGAAATCTGTCGGAGAAGATGATTCCTGTATCTTTTTGAATGAGAATCGGTGTTCTGTGCAGCCAGCAAAGCCTATGGCCTGCCGGCTATACCCATTCATGGTGGATGCAAATGGATCTGGTGGTTTCCGGTACCTGTACAGCCGGGAGCGGGAGCATCACTTCTGCGGCCCGGTGGTAGAAACGCGGAAATGGATGAAGAAATACTTCCAGCAGGAAGCCCGTGCATTCATGCAGGCAGATTTTGCTGATACGGTTCCAATTGCCAGACTGCTCAGAAGCATCCCGGAACATGGGAAGAACGAAGCATTATTTCATTTCCACAGACTCCGGTACTCCGAGTATGATCTGGACAGACCTTTCTTGGAACAGTTCCAGCAAAATCAAAAACAACTGCTTGTAATCCTCGGCCGAATGGCAGAGAAAACGACATGACATTTTACATCATGGCACCGGCAATGTTCCCGGTGCCATACATAATTATGGAGGATAATTCTAATGACTAACGAAGAAATGTTCCAGAACATCGAATCTTTTACCGTCGGCCTTGACGACGCTTTTGCGTTCCACTGTACCCAATGCGGCAAATGCTGCATCCACCGGGTGGATATCATTCTGTCCCCTAGAGATATTTTCAAAATGGCCAAGGAACTGCAGTTGTCCAGCACTGACTTTTTCCACAAGTACTGTTCAATGCACATTGGCGACAGTAGCCGAATGCCCATCGTTATGCTGCGACCCGTGGGAAAGGATGAACGCTGCCCACTGCTGAAAAACAACAAATGCTCCGTTCATAAGGCAAAACCTTCGGTCTGCGGTATGTTCCCTCTGGGACGTTATGTTCCTCTCGGCAAAGAGGAGCTGGACTGCAGCAAAGTAAAATATCTGCTGCAGCCCATTGAATGCGGCGATAAACCCGAAACCCATACCGTTCGGAAATGGCTCAGTGATTTTGACATCTCGCTGGAGGATACGGTCTATATTCGCTGGAATCAGACTGTATCCGTGATCAGCCAGAAACTGAAGAAACTGGAGATGCAACTTGACATGCTGACCATGATGTCTCTCTGGCTCACGGTGCGAATTGCCCTGTATGAAAACTATACCTCCACAGAAGAATTTCTTCCCCAGTTCGATGCCAACGTTAAAGATGTCATCAAACTGCTGGATGACATTCCGAAGCTGAAGGAGATGGTAAATAATGGAAGAAAGCCGCAACCAGCATCAGATCATCCGCAAGGATAACAAAAACTGTTTCGTGGAAAGCCTGTCCGATGCTTTTGAGATAGGAAAAGCACACCTTGCTTTTGCCACATACGATCTGAACAAGCCCGCTGGGAACCGTCAGACCAATTGCGTCCATATTTACATCAGCATTCCGGAATGGCTGGAGCTGTGCCGGAAGTTAGCCTGTGGGGAGCTTCGGTATCTCTGGCAGGAACGAAAAAAGGCCGGTGACAATAGGCCCGTTCAGGAATGGCTTGGCGGCACTTCTGCGGAAAAACTGCTTCAGTACGGAAAGTCCAGACCGGATAGCAAAAGCCTGTCCCGGGTCGCCAGACTGTGTACCGCTCAGAAGTTCGACTTTCTGTTTACCGCATCCAGCGGCCCCGGCGACAAGGATTCAAAAGGGCTTATCGTACCCCGGTTCGGTAAGAAACCGGAAAACCATGTTGCCATCGGCATGACATGGGATGCACTTGCAGAGCTTCTTCTGATCACCAAGACCCATTATGAGGCTTGGCTGGCAGCTTGGTATCTGTCCCAGATTCAAACGGCAAATCCGCAACCGCCAGCCAAGATACGCAAAGCGCCGGAGATCCCAACGCAGCAACCGGCACCCGCATTTCAGCCGAAATCGGGTATGCCGGAGCATTCCGGTATATCGCTGTTCTGAGGTGAGCCTGCGTATCGCAAAATAATCTATTCCAAACGGAGGACTTTTTATGTTGAATCATATCACCATCAGGGGTCGGCTGACCCGAGATCCGGAGCTGCGCAGAACCGGAAATGGCGTCGCCGTTACCAGCTTCACTGTGGCAGTGGATCGGGATATCAAAAGCAGCAACAGCGAAACAGGTACCGATTTTATTGACTGTGTTGCATGGCGTCAGACCGGTGAGTTTGTCGGAAAGTATTTCGCCAAAGGCCGCATGGCCGTAGTTTCCGGCAGATTGCAGATTTGAGTCTGGACAGACAAAGACGGCAGCAAACGGTGTACCGCAGAAGTCAACGCAGATCATGTGTACTTCGGCGATTCAAAAAAGGAGCTGCAGAATGATTCACCTGCACCGGCTTCCTATCTGCCCCCTGCTTATCCGCCAGCCAGAAACGCAGCGCCTTCTTCCGATTTTGCAATGCTTGAAGACGATGACGCACAGTTGCCTTTCTAAAAGTTTTGGCGGATGCAGCTGTGAATGAAGTCACAAGGTGTGCCTGTGCGACGATACGGTAAATTACCAGAACTAACATTCTAAATCATTCCCCCTGTCAGCAGAAAAAAAGAGTAGTGGCCGGTCGGTCGCTACTCTTTCTTTTGCTATTTGGGGTCTTGCTTCAAAAGGACTTCCAGCATACTATGAATCACCATCCAGTTATCTCCGGTATCTCTCACCGAACCGTTAGAGATAAATTGTAGAAGTTGTAATATAGAATTTCGCATTTTGTATGCGTAAAAAGCAGCTAGGCATTACGCTCTAGCTGCTTTGTAATGTAAGTCAGATATTAACTACACCGGTAGCGATACTGTTTGACGCTGCAATTAAACCTGCGCAAGTATCATTCAAGCGTATAAACGCAGGGATTGCTTCTTGGGTTCGGTTCAGCAGAACAAACACGATTTTGCTGTTTTCCTGAAATGCTGTAATCTCCAGTTTATCGGTATACCGGCTCACCCCGATCCGAACAGCACCGGTCTCAATATAATGGCTAAAATGCTTGATATAACTCTGCAGTTCCCGTTCCACTAATTGCTTTCGGGCCGTATCAAAAAGGTATGGTGCGTCGCAGAAGTTTTTCACATGATTGGGACCACCCAGTTCATCCAGCACCAGATTCCAGTCCAGAAATACACTCATTCCCTCGTTCAGATTTCCGATGATATCATGGGCATACTTCTGAGCGTTCGCCAAATTATCCTCTGCACTATATTTGCTGAATTCAATGCATGCCTCAGAAAGCAAAAGCTTCTTTTTTGGAAAGCGTTCCCGGAGCATTCGCAGTGCTTCAAAGTGATCACCACTGTACCAATGGAATGCGATGCCAGCAACCATATGGTCTGTTTCCGCGTCAATGATCGTCTCCGCCCATTCAAACGCTCGCTCTTTGTTGTGATCCCAGATATAGATATCGATATCGGTCAGGTTGTGCTCCGCCAGCGACGGCCAGACATAATCCCGGAGAAATATCTTTTCTTCCTGCGCTGTGTAAATACAGGAATCCCATGTCTGAACGGCCTTTGGCTCATTCTGGAGTGTCAGCATCGTCACGTTGAAACCGCGGCTGCGGTACTCTTCGACGTATCGGCAGATGTACTCCGCCCAGCGCTTCCAATAGCAGGCCTTTAACTTCCCGCCATGATTTCTTTCTCCGTTTGTTTTCATGTATGCCGGCGGGCTCCACGGAGACAGCATGATCTCCAGTCTGCCCCCATAAGCCGCTTCCGCATCTGCCAGCATCGGGAGAATATATTTTTCCACCCGCGCAAAAGAGAAGCTCTCAAACGACGCATCGGCTTCGTCACCATCCGCTTCGTAGTGGGAGAGAGAAAAATCGCAGCTGTCGACGGGAATACGCACGAAGCGATACTTCATCTTCCCCTGCCCAAAGTATTCACCCAGCATCTGCTTTTTCTGCTCCGGGTTCATCAGCGAATAGATATAGGCCGCAGAATCCGTAATAGCCCCGCCGAAACCATCCATCCGCTGATATGTAACCTGCGGGTACAAATTGATCAACTGATCTTCCCTGCCAGCGTCATCGCAAAATGGGATCGTCTGTTCCTTGGTAATTCTTTCTTTTCCTTCGTATGTGGTTGAAATAAGTCTTAATTCCATTACCTTTCACCTCACTCAAATCGGCTCTACCGAGACTTCCAGCCGCAATACACCGCCATTGCGGATCTGCTTTGCCCATTCCGCCGGGACCTTGCTGCCCGCTATAAATGCGGTTCCCGTTCCGTCACAGATTTGGTATCCGGTAATCCGATATGCACCGGGTCTCAGTTCTTCCAAATTTGCAGCATGGTACACTACAGGCACTTTGCCCAAAAATGTCCCCATCAATTTCCCATCTTCCGGGAGCAGTCTGGCGGGGATTGCCGGACACAGGCTCAGATACAGTCCGTCGTCATCCAATCCAAAGGGAGCTTTCCCGAACAGCATCCAGTTCCAAATGGAGATAAACTCCGCCGTGCTGCCGGAGAGCCGGGATACAAAGCCCCGTCCGTGGGAGGCGGAATCGGAATTTACCGACGAAACCAGAAAGCTGGAATTCTCAAGGGTGCTCCGCCCGTACGTTTCAGGAGGAAGAAACGGTATGGCCATAGCTGCAAAGTCCATAAAGAAGCGGTCATAATTGCCGCATGCAAGCAGCGCCAGCAGATACTTGTATTCCATATGTACCCAGATGGACTCATTCTCCAGCCATCCCCGTGGGAATGCCCGGGTCCTGCCCACCTCGAAACTGACATTCTCCAGAGATTCATTCAGTTTATACATATTCAGTCTCCGGTCCAGCAGCGCGCTGTCCCGGACTTTATCTGCCACACTGCGTTTCGCCGCCTCCGTCTGCCGGGTACGCATCCAGCGGGTCGGCCCCTCCAGGAAAAGCGGAAGCGCCGATTTTCTCATTTTCCCGGGCAGTATTCCGGATTTCACCGGTCTGATGCTTTCTGCCTCATAGTAGAAATAGGTCGGACAGATTCCGCCGTTTTCTTCCGTTTCTCTTGCTATGGACTGCCTGAGCGACGCGGCCAGGCAGTTCAAAATATCGGCAGTTTCCTCTGCCCGGAAAGCCGTCCGTCTGCCGGAGAAACCGTTCTGCACCTGCGCTCTGTACCTGTCGCGGAGCCGATTCCTCTCCACCCACTTTTCATAGGCGGTCTTATGCGCCTTTTCCAAGCTGTACAAGGACTTCAGCAGGTTGGCAATTTCTTCGTACACCTCTATCTGATCAGGGAAAATCCGCTTCCTTTCCAGCAGAAAATCTAGAATACGAAGCAACTCGCAGCCATCGGCAACACTGCTTCCCAGAAGTCCCGGCAACCCGTTCATGGCATCGTACCATCCGGGCTTCCCGCCCTCCATCTCGATCGCCGCCCCGGACAAATCCAGCGTGGCATATTTGACCGCGCATAGCAGGATCAGCTTCTCCGCCAGATTACTGACCGCCGTTCCATCCCGCGTCTGTGTCCACTTCCGTCCCGGCATTTGTGCCTGCACACAATGATACTGCCGCAGGCCATTTTCCGTCATGCAGAATCGCTCCGGCTGCGGACGAACCGATGCCTGGCCGGCATACCACCGATACTGCGGCACGCCAAAGAGCAGCGCCCGTTCCTGATCCGGAAATACCGAAAGCTGACTTTCAATCAAATCCAGCAGATATGTCCAGTGATCGCACCAGTAGCCCTCCTGATACACCGCGTTGGGTTCCACTTCGGAAGCGGCAACCACCGCTGCAAGGAAATCCCCGATATCATCCAGCTTCCAGTTCTCCGCTTCCATAGCCAGCCTGCCAATGGAAAAAGGGCCGCTCAGGATCTCACGCGCCCTGTCCTGATCGGCTGTGCCAACCTTTTTAATCAGTTTTTCCGGATCGCGCACCTGATAGCTGACGGGCATCAGAACCAACGGATTGTATCCGTCGGGTTGCAGCAGTTCAAAGAATAGCCGTATGTTGAACATCCCCGCGTCCGGATCGATCAGGACATCAGACCGGCGATTCTGGCAGATGTCCCGGAAATTGGCGTTGCCCTGACTGAAATATTCTCTGCCAAGCGAGAAATAGTTATATTCCCGCTCCGGGTCGCCATGTTTTCTGGAATATAAATAGACCGGCGGAGTCCTCCTGCAATCGCCGATGTGGTAAGGCAGACCGCCCCGCATCACATTGTCCAGAAAGTTCTGCGCTACATATCCATCGAACACGGGGTCGGCCGTCCTGCATCTGACAGGAGCCGTGATTTCCTCCGCCAGCATTCGCGCCTGCTTCAGCTTTTCTTCAAAGTACGCAGCGGTTCCCGCCTTTTGGCAGAAGGACCGCATCTGATCGATTTCTTCCGCCTGACCGTAAAACTCCCACAGCGTGAGCGCTTCGCCCGGCTGCACGGTTCCTGCCCACGGTGTAAAGGCACAGGGGAGAAAATTTTCCGTAAGCTGTCTGGTGCTTGTTATTTCCGAAAGCGCATGTTCCTCAAAGTTGGCCGGCTTCACCATTGAAGTGTCCCAGCCAAAAATAAGGCTTGGCTGTACAATGGTTTCAAGCGGCCGTCCACCTTCGGCAAATGCCAGCTTGAAATTTCCGCCCCGGACAGCAGTGACCTTCGCTGTATCTTCCATACTGGCTCGGACACGGTAATAGGGCAGGTTTTCTTCCAGATCCTCTACCTGCATCCAGGCGGTGCTCAGCTGCGGTTCCTGTTTCAGCTTTTCGTCTGAGATTCCATACGGCACCATGGCGGCAAGACCGTCCAGAAGTTCGGTCTCCACCGCCTTGGGAGAGATATTTTTCAGCAGGACCCTTCGGCACAATCCCGCCATCCGCTCATTTGGCAGAGAAAAGTACGTCACCTCGATTGCGAACAGGGAATCGCGCCAGCTGATGGTCAAAACGTTCGGTTCCACCGTCATGGTCCCCAAGCCGTCGGCGAACGCTTCTGTTACTTTGCCGTTTTCCTTCAGAAACGTCCGGAATCCGGTCAGCGGTGTGCGCTGATATGCGGCAGCTGCAGCTGTAAATTCCAAGATTGCGTGATCCTTATCCTGGACGCCAAAGCTGCACACTGCCTGTCCCCGGTTGTTATAGTTGCACCACGTCGGAATTCCCCAGGGGCCTGCTATGCCCGGCAGAAAGCTGGAGAAAGTCGGTTGGCGTCCATATTCCGTTTGCACAAACCGGACGTTCGCATCGTAATAGCAGTTTCCCATCGGTCATTCCTCAATCGTGATATGAAGGTTTTCTACATTTATAATCCCGGAGCTGCATGACACCCATACAAGTCCCTGTCCGGCCGTCAGATCCTGAACGTCCAGTATTCCGTCTCCATAGCTGCGTACATGGATCCGGATTTTTTGATTTTCCGGATTTTCCAGGCGGTAGCCTACCAGATCTCCCTCAGAAAGCCGCAGCAGGATCCTCTGATCCTCCGGCTGAGCCTCGCCGCCGTATCTGCGCCAGTCGGCTTCGCCGGTGTGTCCGTCCGCGAAGAGCAGTGTGGCCTTACTGGTTCTGCGGAAAACGGATCCCGCACGGCGCCCGCTTTGGATATCCTCCGCATCATAGGCTCCGGCCGGAATTTCCAGCGGCGGTCTGCGGGTCAGTGCGCGGATGATCTCCGGGTGGTATTCTCCATGGGAAATGCAGTTGAGGAACCGGTCAAAGATCGCCTGAGCCGCCTCCGGCGCGGGCCGTTCCCCGCCGTCCAGATAAGCGGTAATCTGATCCCAGCCCTCCGGCTTTTCAAAGGTTGCCGGGGAATTGGGCACTTCCATCTTTTTATACGCCCAGAAGCACCATCCGATTCCCAGGCGCTCATACATCGGGAAGGCGTAAGTATACCATTGCAGGTTGTTCTCGCCGCCTTCCCCCATCCACAGGGGAACATTCAGACGTTTCGCTGTCTCCACAAAGGGGGCCAGACTTTCCTCGTCCGGGTCGCTCCAATATTTATGAAATTCCAGGACAATGTTGTCTGCAGCCTCCTCCGGCGTATAGTCGTCAAAGACGGAGAAGTCCGTTGCCCAGTGGGCGCCTTCGAGAATGATCATATGCCTGGCGTCAACGTCCCGGATCGCACGGGTCAGTCTGCGGTACAGCGGCAGCAGCTGAGGATTATACCGGCGGTTCCAGTTGGGGATGGGTTCATTCAGAAGGTCATAGCCGCCGATGGCAGGCTCATTCCCGTAGCGAATCGCCAGAAGACGCCACATCTCCACAAGGATATCCTGATTTCGCCTGTCTGTAAACAGCTCCGGGATATCCGATTCGCTGTCGTCAATGTTTTGCCCCGTCTGTCCCCCCGGCGCGCCGTGCATATCCAGGAACAGATATATCCCGTATTTTTTACACCATGCCAGGCAGTCGTCCACATGCCGCAGATATGCCGTATGGAATCTGACCGTATCCTGCTCCCCGATATCAAACAAATGCCGGGCGTTCATGGCAAGCCGCACGGAGTTCAGCCCCTGCCCCGCGATCCATGCAATATCCCGTTCGGTGATATATCTGTCATAATACCGTTCCCAGAAGGCTTCCGCGTAACGCTCCCCGCACAATTCACGTAGCAGTTTCTCCATACGCCGGGGCCGGTCACATTTGGTGTAAAATTTCCACATATACCCTTCTGGCAGCAGCCAGCCACCAAGGCCCATACCCCGCAGAATGATAGGATTTTTCCCGCAATATAAAACGCCGTTGTTGGTATGTAAGAATTCCATAGGCTCACCCTTTCACTGCACCGTCTGCAATGCCCTTCAAAATCTGCTTTTGAAAAACCGCATAGAATCCGATCACCGGCAGCGCCGCCAGAATCAGCGCGCTGAGAATTGCGGTCCAGTCGCTGCTGTACTGACCGAACAGGGTATTGGTCGATAACAGCAGCGTATATTTTTTGCTGTCGGAAATGACAATAAGGGGAAGCAGGAAGTCATTCCACACCCATAGAACGTTTGTGATTGTAATGGTTGCCGTAATGGGCTTCAGCATGGGCAGTACGATCCGGAAGAAGGTCTGCACAGAACCGCATCCGTCGATGGCCGCGGCCTCCTCCATCTCTGTCGGGATGCTTTTGACAAATCCGTGATACAGGAAAATCGCCATGCTGACGCCCAGACCGGCATAGACAAACGACAGCCCCAGCAGGGAGTTCTTGATTCCCAGCGCCAGCGTGACTTTGTACAGCGGGATCATAATGGAGCTGAACGGGATCAGCATGGAGAAAATGAACAGCTTCAGCAGAAACCGGGACAGCCCCGTTTTGGTCCGGCAGAGTTTCCAGCCGGCCAGCGCCGAGAACAGGATTATCAGAGACACGCTCAGTCCCGCCAAAATGGCCGTGTTGACAAAGCTGCGGCCATAATGCATTTTTTCGTATGTCCGGATGTAGTTATCCAGATTCCATTCCGTAGGCCAGCTCATTACATTGGTCAGCAGCTCCCGGTTGGACTTGAAAGAGTTCATCAGCGCCATCAGCAGCGGGAACAGGGTGTACAGGGCAGCGATCGTCAGCAGGCTGTATATGACAATATCAGACCAGAGCCGCTTCTTTTTCATAGCTCCTGCTCCTTTCTGCCGGTGATTCTGAGCTGAACGGCGGTAACGGCCAGAACAATGATAAACAGCACCGTCGATTTCGCGGTAGCATATCCATAGCGGATGTTCCCGCGGAACGCCTCTTCATAAATATTGATGGCAACGGACTGTGTCGCCCTGCCGGGGCCGCCGCCGGTGAGCGTATAGATCACATCAAAGACCTGAAAGCCTGCATTCAATGCCCAGAAGACGCAAATGGTGATCGCATGGCCAATCAGTGGAAAAACGATTTTCCAGAAATTCTGCCAGGAATCTGCGCCATCTATGGATGCCGCCTCCTTCAGATTTGCGGGAACGCCCTGCAATGCGGCCATGTAGATGATCATCAGATAGCCTGTCGCACCCCAGGCTGCAACGATCATGATGGCGATGAAGGAATACTTGGGGTCACCGATCCAGGAATGATCCAGGAACTTCCACCCCCAGTTGTCCGCCATATAATAGAGAACCTTCGTAAAAATAAACATCCACATATAGCCGCCAATGACCATGCTGATCATATTCGGCATATAGAAGACGGTGCGGTACAAGCCCTTGGCTCTGCGGCGGCTTTCGATGGCCACTGCCAGCGTCAGCGCCGCCACATTGGAAACAATCACGATCACAATAACATATTTGAAGGTAAACCACATGGAATTCCAAAAATATTTATCGGACAGTATTTCGATAAAATTGGAAAGGCCAACAAAATCATATTCCTTTTTCAGGCCGTTCCAGTTGGTCAGAGAATAAAACACGCCGGAAAGCGCGGGGTACAGCTTAAAGAGAATATACACCACCAACGCCGGCGTACAAAACAGCAGCAAGCTGATATTCTGCTTTCTTGCATTTTTCATAGTTCCAATCCTCCCTGGGAAAAAGGAGGGCAGGAATCCCTGCCCTCCTCTCAGATAAATTTAGGGAACCTCTGATTAAATCGGCAAAAACTGTGAGCGAGAGATTTTTCGTCCAATCGAGATATCGAAAACGGTGGAATACTGTATGTACCCGCAGGGGGTATGCCGCATCCGTAAGCCGGCTTATGCCGGCAACGGCTGCGCTATATTTCCCGTTTTTGATACCGAAGAGTGGGCGGAAAAGATCCGCTCACAGTCGCAGACGATTTATTCAGAGGTTCCTTAGTTCAGTGCATTGGCAGCCTGGAAAGCAGCATCCAAACGCTCAATGATCTCGTCCACAGTCACAGTACCAACGTAGTACTCCTGCAGCAGACGACCCTGCTCGTCGGTAACGGAGGAGGGCAGAACCAGATCCTGATAGGCGCGTCCAGCAGCAACATAGGCGGAGGCATCAGCAACCCAGGAATATGCCTCATAGTCGTGGCAGTCAGCCAGAGGATTGAAAGAGCATGCCTGGAACAGTGCAGAAGAATCCTTGGCATCCAGCACATAGTTTGCAAACTTCAGCGCCAGATCCAGTTCCTTGCTGTCAGGATGTACGCCCAGAGTAGTGGAAGTGGACAGGTTGACACGGGTGCAGTTGGGATCCTCGTTGATGGGCAGCGCAAAGACGCCCAGCTCCATGTCGGGATTGGTGGTCATAATGGTATTGGAAGCCCAGGTGCCCTGAACGAACATGGCAGCCTTGCCGAGGGCAAAGTCAGCAGCGCCGGCTTCGGATCCCTCTTCCATGGCGCGGTCGGTACCGTTGGCCATGATCAGGTCGATGACATCAAAGATCTCGCGAACTTCTTCGTAGGAACCTTTGTCCTTGTACATCCGCTCCAGCCAGTCGTTCAGCTTGCCGGAAACGATGTCGCCCAAAGTCAGGCCGGTCATCAGCTGGGGTACCCACTGCTCTTGGAACGCCAGCATGAAGGGGGTATAGCCCTTCGCTTTCAGGGTTTCGCAGATGCTCTCCAAATCAGACAGTGTATCAGGCGCCTTCAGGCCGCACTCTTCAAAGATGGCCTTGTTGTAAAGGACGCCCCATGCCTGGCTCTCGATCGGGACTGCCAGCAGCTTGCCGTCGATGGTAACGGTTTCCTTGACGTTATCGAAAATAACGTCTGCCAGCGGCTCACCGGACAGATCATACAGGTAACCTGCGTCGTTGTAGGTAGCCAGATTGTTGCAGTGCAGTGTGTACAGATCGGGAGCATCGTCACCGCTCAGACGAGCCTGCAGGATGCTCTCGTACTGATCGGAGCTGGGCATTTCCAGATTGACGGTGACCTTAATGTTCTCTTCGGCCAGCATCTTCTCTTCAAATTGCTTTACATACGTTTCCCATTGATCCATATACTGCGGGAAGCTCATCATGATGTTCAGTTCTGCTTCACGGGGTTCCTCATTGGTAGCGCCGGAATTCTGTACAGCGGGCTTGGTCTCACCGCCAGCAGCTTCCGTACTCTCAGCCTGCTTGCTGCCACATGCAGCCATGGAAAAAAACATGCACAGAGCCAGTATAATTGCCAATAACTTCTTCATTGTTGTTCCTCCTCATAATGTGTTTGGTGGATTTGCTACAATGACAGTATAACAGAAGTGAAAGAAAATAGCATTTTCACCTAAGGAGTTGTTGTTTTGTCTTTTTTTAAACTCTCACGAACCTCTCCCGGCGTTTTGCCAAAATGTTTCTTAAAGGTTTTGTAAAAATGTGCCAAATCAAAATATCCGACCATGGCACCTACGTCTTTCAGCGGCGTATCAAATTCCACGATTAATTCATATGCTCGTTTCATGCGGAGGGAGGTCACATATTCCGAAAAACCTTCTTTCCGATCCGCCTTAAACGCTTTGCTTAAGTATTCCTTCGTAACATGAAATTCATCTGCTGTTTGCTCCAGCGTTACACCATGTATGTAGCATCCCTGAATATATCTGCATACCGCATCAATATTCAGTCTGCTCCGTTGTTGCTGTTGCTTTTCAAGATAGCGCATTACACTACAGTAGAGGTCTTGAATAAAGTCTATCATCTGCCTCAGCGTATTATCCCGACTGAATACAAACGTCGGGCCCTTGGCACCAAACACATCTTCTCTATTTGCACCAACAGAATCGATATGCTTTTGCAGCGCAAATAGCATTGCATAATATATACCGATCATAACGGCGGTAGGAGGCTGTTCTCCTTCATGTTTACTGGCCACATTATAGAGCTGTGCCATTTGCTGACGGACAATCTCATAGTTTCCCACTTTCAGAGCTGTTTCCAGTTTGCTGCGTATGTCGTAGTATTCTCTCTCCCACCCATCTGCAAAAAAGCCTGCCTCCATGACCGCCTTCGGTCTGACTATTTCTTCCTGATTCAGGATTTCTATGCACCGCTGCAACTGCTGATTCAATTCCTGCGCTTTGATAGGTTTCAGAAGGTAATCTGTTACACCTAATTTCAAGGCACTCCGAACATAAGCAAAATCATCATAGCCGCTGATAATCAGAATTGGGATCTGAAAGCCCTCAGAACGCAGTTTCTGCACCAGTTCAATACCTCCGATTCGTGGCATCCGTACGTCTGTAATTACGATGTCCGGAAGCACTTTTCGAATCAGTTCCAAGCCTGTTTCACCGTCTGCGGCTTCACCGACCACTTTCAGCCCAAGCCGGTCCCATTGCGCCAGCTTTATAATGACGCCGCGGGTCCAGGGCTCGTCGTCAATAATCACTACTTTTCTTGCCATGTTCATTTCCTCTCTTCGTACAGAGCCGGCATCCGCACACTGACGGTGGTGCCCGTTTCGGGACTGCTGTCGATCGATACGCCATGTCCTTCTTTTGCGCTCCGCAGTTTGATCCTGGCGTGGACGTTCGCCAGACCGATATGGGAGCCGGAGTTCAGTGCCTTGACGGTATCCAGCTCGATCTTCTCTCTGATCTGCGCAAGGCGCTCCGAATCAAATCCGATTCCGTTATCCTTGATGCAGATCAGCAGATCTCCCTCCGGCGTGGTATGGCTTTCCACCGTCAGGAGCCAGTCGCCGGCTTTGTTCAGCAGGCCGTGCTCAAAGCTGTTTTCCGCCAGAGGCTGCAGGATCAGTTTGGGTATCAGGCATTTCCGTGTGTCCGGTTCCAGCTCCAGCTTCAGCTGAACCTTTCCGCCAAAACGCTCATTCTGGATCATGACATAGCTTTTCAGATATTCCACCTCTTCTTCCAGGCACACCATTTCTTTGGAAAAATTCAGGGAATAGCGCAGGATATCACTCAGCGCCAGCGTGACGGAATAAACCTCCGGCGCATCCTTCTCCAATGCCATGCCGCCGATGACCTGAAGGGTATTGTACATGAAATGCGGATTGATCTGCGCCTGAAGTGCCCGCAACTGAGCATTTCGCTTTTCCAGTTTCGCTTGATACTGCTGAGCGATCAGTTCCTTGTTCCGGGTAATCATGTGGTTAAAGCTATCCTGCAGGATGCCGATCTCGTCTTCTCTGCTCTCCAGGGTACTGCCAGAGTATTCGTTTAGCGTAATGGTCTTCATTTCCTCGGACAGATCCCGAATGGGTCTGCTGATCGCTTTTGAGTACACAACAGAGCAGACGACGCTGGCCAGGACGGCGATGATCGCCACAAAAATACTGCTCGCCACCGTTGGGAACAGTGCGTCCACGATGGTCTGATTGGGGATGGTCAGGAGAATCTGCATTTTCCCGCCGCTGACAGACCGGTAAAACCAGAACTGGTCATCGTAGGAAGCCTCCTTGCGATCTCCTTCCGCAAGCTCCCTGCGAATTCCCTCTACCAGACCTGTATCCATGTTCCAGTCCGTGCCATAGTCTGCGACCATCACTTCATTCTGGTCGTTGAACACCAGGATCGTCTCTTCGGGAACGGTTTTTATTTCATCCAGTATGCCCTCCAGGTGATAGGGGCGCAGATGAAATACCACCAGGGCGATCGGCTGCTTGTCATCGAACCGGTGGATTTGATGGCAGGCCAGGATCTCATTTCCGCTGCGCAGAAACGCCTGATTGGATTGCAGTGCATCCCCGCGCTGTTCCCACTGTGTCAGACGCTCCCCGCTTTCATCGACCCTTGCTCCGGAGCGTTCCGCGATCAGCACTTCATTTTCCGCCATATTGAACAATTCGATGGAATTGATGTTGCTGTCCATGCTGATGACCGTATTCATAACCGTAATGATGCGCCACCGGGCAGAGTAATCCAGACTTCCATCCTGCGTACACCAGCGGAGGATGTCCGCCTTTACATCCTTGTCCACCTCAAATTCATAAAATCGATCCATCATATCACTATTTTCTACCGCCAGTCGGTCCTGCAGCCAACCACTGCTCATCCGATGGTCATAAATCAACTGATCCCGCATGGTCTTATATGTAATCGTGATTGCTACAATTGAGACCAACAGAATTGGGATTAGGGTAAATGCAAGCATGGAAACCAAGATCTTTTTGCGGATCGAAATATTCCGAAATCGTGTCATTGCACAAATCACCTCTGCTTCATTTGCCATTATATAGGTATTATATCACAATTTCTCCACATTTCCACACCAAGTTCCATTGAGACGAGATTTGTCAAGGGGGATTTCTGCAAGAGTTACACATTCTTAAAAACAGCAATGGCAGGAGGGGAACATCCATCCTGCCATTACTGTTTTGTAACAAATTATAAATTAAGCAAACACATCCCGCAAGAATTAGAAAAAGAATCTGTAGCAGAATATGTCGTCCGATATAACAGAGTATCGGCATGTCAAAGCCGATATTTGTTATGACTGGGATATTCCTCACTGATATCCAAAGATTGGACATATGAAACACCTACCCAATCCCAATGCTGCAGAAAATTCTGGAATAAATGTCATTCCTACGTAGCAATGGAAAACCGTTTAGATTTTACGAGATACGATTTTTTCGTCCCAACTTTGCCGCTCGCAACATATAACATGATTTGCGCGGCTGTATTCCATAGAAATTCCGTTTCCCAAAGCAGATCAAAACAGGTTAAAAAACTGACATAAATATCAAAAGAATCCTTGACATGGTATCAAACTTTGTGCTACAATGACAATACTTAAGCGGTTAAGTAATTAAGTGACCGCCGAAAGTAAGTATACTATATATTTCAGGAGGGAAAATTATGAAAAAGTCACTGACAAGAGTGCTGCTTGCTTGCCTGCTGGTTCTGACCGTGGTTTTTGCCTGCGGCTGCAGCAACACACCCGATCCTTCCGCATCTAATTGGAAGGTCACGTTCTATGAGGGCGATGGAACGACTGTGCTGCAGGAAGTGGAAGTTGCTGACGGAGAACCTGTGGCAATGCCCGAACTGACAAAGGAAGGCTATATTATCGAAGGCTACTACGCGACCCCTGCTCTGAAAGTTGAGTTTGATGTTACTCAGCCTATTACGGAAGATACTGCCATTTTTGTAGCGTGGCAGTCGAGCGTTGTGGATGAGCGCCCCTGGATGTTGGCAGGTTCTCTGGCTGGCTATCCTGATAATGCTTGGGGTAAAATCTGGCCCCAGAATGACTACCTCTTGCAGCCCATGGAAGGTGAGTTCAATACCTTCTACATTGATGTAAACCTGTATGCTGGCGATGCTTTTAAGATCGCCGTCATTGGTGAGGGCTATGTTTGGGATAACGACAACAGTATCGATGCCAGTCATTTGGCAAATAAGACCGAATCCGCCGTCCTGTGCAGCGGCGAAAACGCCTTTGATTCTGGGGCTAACATTGAGGTCCTGGAAGATGGTAAGTATCGTCTAATTCTGAAAACTGATGCCGAGACCCTGTCTCTGTGCTCCTTGTCCTATGAGCGGCTGGGCGATGCAGATGAAAAGCCTGTTGCAGAGCTTTCCTATGATATGAAGCTGTGGGCCTCTTTCAATGACTGGTCCGGTCAGGATATGCAGCGTAATGGCGACGATTTGATCTGGTGGTGCGAAGCCGATGTTCCCGCTGGCGGCGGTGAGTTCGGAATTAAGAATGCAGCGATGGATGGCTGGTACTCTAGTGAGAACAACTCCAAGAACATCGTTCTGGAGGAAGGCCACTACATGTTCTTCATTGAACTGGAAGTCGTTGACGGCAAGCCTGTTCTGAAGGACGAGATCATTGCGGAAGAACCTGCGTACTATGTTGTCGGTACCTGTGGCAATGCCGGTTGGGCTGCGGATGCCAATGCCGAGAATACTGCTTACAAGATGACCGAGCAGGACAGCAAGTACGTGCTGACCGTCACCTTCACCGAGGATGAGACCGTTGACTGGGCAGAGAATAAGGTTGCCTTCAAGGTCGCATACGGCTGCGGCGGCAAGGTTGCCAACGAGAACTGGTTCGGTGCTGAAGGCATGGACAATGTTACTGTTGATCCTGGTACTTATACCATTACCTTTGATCCCGCGACTGGTGCTGTTACTGTAGAGTAGTATGGACCGAACGTGCCGGTGGGTTTCCCATCGGCACGCTTTTCTTAGTCTGTTAAACTCGAATATGATGATTTGTGGGTGTTTCATCTCTGGAGATAGCCTTCAGTGCGGCATCAACAGCCGCCTGGGCATAAGCACCGTAATCCAGTGTAGGATTTGTCAAGAGAGCTGTATCGGCATCTAGAGATATGCTTGCGACGGCATCGGCATCCACCACTGCATCAAAGCAATCAAGCAGATACACCTTGTAATCTCGACTTTTGATTTCGTCACATACAAGGATTACCTTACTGCATCCGTACTGCTCCATTGCTTGCTGCCGAATCTTCATAGCATCGAAAGTGACACAGTAGAACAGATCATTTTGAATTTGTCCATCCAGATATAGTAAAGGAACAAAACTGTTGTCACCCAGTATTCTGAAATCATCTTCTGAAATATCAATGGCAAAAACCGCGTCCACATTGGTCACCTGCTGTTTCAGACATTTTCCGGTGAGCAGAACCAAATGGTAGCCAGCCGTTTCGGCCTCCTCCGCTAAGGCTTGGAGCAATCTCTGCTTGTGGGTGCTGTTCCCAATGTGGGGAACATAGACACCAAAGTTGTTGGTCTTACCCGTAGCCAACGCTCTTGCGCTGGCGCTGGATACATAGCCAACCATGTTTGCCACATGCAGGATTCGCTTCTTGGTATCTGCGCTTATGGACTGATTAGGCACATCGTTCAGGACATAGGAAACGGTTGCACTGGATACCCCACACTCTTTTGCTATATCCTTCATTGTGTACTTCTTTTTCATAGAATTATCTTAACACATCCGAATAGAGCTGTCAAGCGAGGTAAAATATGCTGAATTTATGTGTTTCCCATATTCCCGGAACGGTAGATGCCTGCCCTATTAACGGCCAGATGCATCTGCGTTTTCGGGTACAGAAGGGAATGATTGTTTCTTCCAAACTGATTTACAATTGCGACAAAAATATGTGGCACAAGTTCCGAGACGAGGCAGAAATGAAAATCACACATACAGATTCTGAACTAGAATATTATAGTGTGACCATCCCTTTGACGGACACCCGCTTTTCCTATATATTTGAGCTAACCTGTACGGATGGGAAGATCCGATACCTTTCTGAAGAAGGATTGACTGATTCCTATGACCACACACTGGGATATTTCAGCTTCTTCCAGTACACATCCCAGTTTGCCTGTGATACCATGACGGTGCCAGAGTGGGTCAAGACTGCCTGCTGCTACCAAATTTTTCCTGAGCGATTCGCTGTTGGTGATTCCGATAAGGATTTCAGCTATGTGAACACCCGATGGGGTGTAAAACCGACCCCAAAAAGTTTTTATGGCGGTGACCTTATCGGCATTCGGGAGCATTTGGATTATCTGGTGGATCTGGGTGTCAATGTGCTTTACATGACCCCGGTGTTCTGCTCTCCCACAAACCATAAATATGAGATTACAGACTACGAGACTGTCGATCCAGCCTTTGGCGGAAATGAAGCCCTGAAATCCTTGATCGAAGACGCTCACAAGTTGGGCATAAGGGTTATGCTGGACGGAGTGTTTAATCACTGTTCGTGCCGGCATCCGTTCTTCCTGGATGCGCAGAAAAAAGGCAAGAAGTCCCCCTATTATGACTGGTTCTTCTGGAAAGAGGATGGGAGTTATCTGACCTTTGGCGGTGTCAAAGCCATGCCGAAGCTGAATACCGGGAACCCTGAAGTCATCCGTTATTTCTCAGATGTAGCTGTCATGTGGATGCGTGACTACGGTGCAGACAGCTGGCGGCTGGATGTTTCTGATGAAATCTCCCATAAGTTCCTCCGCGCATTCCGGGATGCAGTTATGGCGCAGAACCCGGAAGCCATTATTATTGGAGAGGACTGGCACAGAGCGGTTCGTTACTTGAATGGCGATGAGTACGATGGTATTATGAACTACGGTGTGACGAAAGCGTGTCTGGATCTGCTGGCATTTCATACCATCGACAGCAGACTATTCCGTGACAGGATCGTGCGTCTGTACCATACTTACAGCATTGCAGCCAATCAGAAGATGCTGAATCTTTTGGACAGCCATGACACCGACCGTTTCCTGACCCGGGTAAAGGGAGATGCCGGGCGGTTCCGTACTGCAGCGGCTATCATGTTCTTCAATCCCGGCATTCCCTGCGTCTACTATGGTGATGAGATTGGCATGGAGGGTGGTTACGATCCCGACTGCCGTCGTACCTTTGAGTGGAATGAGGAAAACTGGGACAAGGATACTCGAAACCTGATCAAGCAGTTGATGAAGCTGAAAAAGGGGCCTGCATTGTCGGATGGTGACTTTGGCGTTGAAGAGAAGGATGGGATCATTACATTTACCCGTTCTGCGGACAAGCAAACTATAAAGCTCCGCGTAAACGGCACTCCCAGAGTAAACAAAGGCCTGGAAGCCTATGGATTTGAAATCATCATGTGACAGGAGGAAAGGATAATGAAAAAGATAATTTCTGCTGTGTTGGTGCTAACTATGATGCTGGCGTTGCTCTCCGGCTGCGGTGATAACAGCGCTTCCGAAAACAATGTGGAGACCTCCGATCTGTATGAGCAGGTCATGGCCCGCTTCGATGGAGAGCTGGAGGAAGGCACTGTTATTAAGGTTCTGGAAAACGACACCGCCGTGGAGTTGGGCTATGTGGATCAGCTGATCAATGCTTTCAACGAAGCATATAAGGACAAGGGAATCTCGGCTGAGCGTATGAACATTGACCAGTATTCCGACCTTGCCACCGACGGCCCCTATGGCTACGGCCCCGACGTGTGGTATCAGGCCAACGACATTCTCATGAAGTACGCCGATAATCAGCACCTGCTGCCCTTGCCCATCTATGACATGGAATGCTACGAACAGATCCCTCAGAACGCATGGAATGCCTACGCCACCGATATAAACGGCGAGACCTTCTACTGTGGCATTCCGCTAAATGTCCAGTCCGGTATGCTCTACTATATCGAATCCATGCTCCCGGAAAACTGGGAAACAGAGTGGGATATCAATAGCAATGGCACCCCTGATTTTTTTGAGACCTATACTGCGCTTTATGCATATTCCGAGTTGTGTAAAGAGGGCGGCGAAAAAACAAAGTATGGTTATCTGGACGAAACCGTGGACACCTACTTTATGAGCGGCTATCTCTTCACTTATGGCGGCTATATCTTCGGGAACAACGGTACCGATGCCAGCGATATAGGTCTTGCTTCCGGTGAATCCTACAAAGGTGCACGAATGATCCAGCAGTGGGCAGGCCAAATGAACAACACGGAAATACTTGATACTGCCTTCTCGTCCGCTGCTTATCAGTATCTGGCAAATGGCACTATGCTCTGCACCATCACTACCCCCGATGTGTCCCGGATGTTTATCCGCGCCATGGTTTCCACCGGAAACTGGACGGAGGAGGAAGCCGTGGCCGACCTGAAGATGATCACCGTCCCACGTCTGCCTGTCAGCGCCGACCTGACCGCTGACAACTGGCAGGATACCATCACAAATATGGATGAACTGACGGTAGAGATGACCATGATGGGCGGTATCAACGGCTATGGCATCTCTGCCTATACCGATTACCCCAATGCGTCCCTGGCCTTTATTGAGTTTGCCACCTCCTATGAGCAGGCAGTTCTGCGCAATGAATACCTGGGCGTGGCTCCGGCAAGAGCAGACGCAGCGGCAACGATCTCCGAGGCCGACGCAACTGTCGGCATCCTCTTTGACCGCCTGGACCGCGGACTGATCAGCGTCATGCCCGCCATTACCGAGATCGGCCAGCTCTGGACACCTGCCGAATCCTTCCTCATCGACCTGTCCACGGATCCCTACCGTGCAGAACGGGGAGAGGCACAGATGTATGACACCGATGAAAAGATTCAGGCGGGTCTGGCGCGGTTGGTGACCCAAATTCGGGATGCCATTGAGACGCTTGCTTAAGGAGTGATCTTTATGAAACAGAAAATCCAGAATGTGGGAAAGTTCCTGCGCTGGACGCCTTGGCAGGTAAAGCTGTCCATGCTCGTCATGGGCCTGGGGCAGCTCTGCTACGGGCAGATCGTCAAGGGGTTATTCTACTTAGCCTGCTTCGGCTTGATCCTTACCTATTTCATCACAACAGGATTTGCAGATTTTATTGGCTTCTTTACGCTGGGAACCAATGAAGAGAATCTGTGGCTGGGAATCCCAGGCGATAACAGTCTTACGATGTTGATCCTTGGCCTGTTCTCCATCTTTATCCTGATCTTCACGGTGGTACTCTATGTGACCAATGTGAAGGATGCCGTGTATACCGCCCGGCAGGCAGAGCAGGGAAAGTCCATCCACAAATTCCGTCAGACGCTGGAGACAGCGGCAGACGATAAGTTCCACCTGACCGCCCTGACTGCGCCGGTGGTGGGGGTGTCCATCTTCTCCATCCTGCCCATCGTGTTTATGATCCTCATCGCATTTACGGACCTGGGCGGAGACGTGGTCTATCCGAGGTTGGCAAACTGGTCCTTCTCCGCGTGGAAAAAAATTTTGAGCCTTGGCAAGATCGGAAGCACCTTCGTCAAGATTTTAGGCTGGAATGTTGTCTGGGCAATTTGCTCCACGGCGCTTAATTTCATTGTTGGCCTGGGTATGGCGCTGCTGCTAAACAAACGCAACGTCAAGGGCTCCAAATTCTGGCGGGCATTCCCGATTCTGGCCTATGCCATCCCTGGTTTCATCTCCATGCTGGGCTTCAAGTATATGTTCTCCCAGTCCGGACCCATCAACTACTATCTGGATCAGGCGGGGCTCATGCGGATCTTCTTCCTGACCAATGACGCTTCTGCCAAGTGGTGGGCAAGGAGCATTGGCCTGTTCGTGAATATATGGATCTCAGCACCCTCCATCATGCTGATGGCCACGGGTATTCTTTCCAACATCGACACAAACCTCTATGAAGCGGCATCGCTGGACGGTGCCTCCGGCTTTGCGCAGTTCAGGAAGATCACTTTGCCCTTTGTGGTTTTTTCCACCACGCCGGTGCTGATCAGCCAGTTCGTAGGCAACTTCAATAACTTCGGTATTTTCTTCTTCCTCCGGGAGGGCGTCATCTCCAACTATGCGGACTACTTCCTTGCCAGCGACACGGACCTTTTGATCAACTGGCTGTACAAGTTGTCGGTGGACAATAACTACTATTCCATCGGTGCTGCCATCAGCCTGATCATCTTCCTGATTACCGCAAGCCTGTCCCTGATGGTTTACGTCCGCTCCGCAGCCTATAAGCAGGAGGATACGTTCCAATGAAAAAGACGAAATTAACACCCCGCCGCGCTGCGGACAATCTCTTTACTTACCTTGCTTTGATCGTCATGTCGGTGATTTTTCTGTTCCCATGCCTGTGGCTGATTCTGGCATCCCTGTCCAAAACCGGTAGCCTGTATGACTTCAAAGGTTTTTTTCCGCAGGAGTACAGCTTCCAGACCTTCATCGACCTGTTTACCGATGATGTGAACCGCCTCTATCCCTACAAGACATGGTTCTTCAACACCCTGTATGTTGCCGCCTGTAGTGCCCTCTTTGGCACGGTCCTTGTTCTGCTAACTGGCTATGTTATGTCCCGGTTCCGCTTTCAGGGCAGAAACACCATCAAAAAGACCACCTTGGTGCTGGGCATGTTCCCTGGATTTATGGGTATGACGGCAATCTACATCATCATGACCCAGCTGGGGCTTATCAATAAGCTTGAATCTCTGATCTTCTACTATTCCGCCACGGCGCCTCTAGGCTACATGGTGCAGAAGGGCTACTTTGATTCCATTCCCAACACCATCTTCGAAGCGGCGAGACTGGATGGTGCCACCAACTTGCAGGTATTTACCAAAGTGACACTGCCGTTGAGTAAATCTATGTTGGTTTACACGGTGCTGACGCAGTTTGCATGGCCATGGAGCGATGTGCTGCTGCCGAAACTGCTGCTGAAAGACAGGAATATGTGGACAGTGGCCGTGGGTCTGTTCAACCTGCCGGAGACACACTTCTCCCGTTTTGCTGCGGGCTCTGTATTTATCGCAATTCCCATCGTCATCCTTTACTTCTGTTTGGTCAAGCATATTGTCAACGGCCTGACTGCCGGATCTGTTAAAGGATAACGCTTGCGTTACGCTTTTTGTTTACAAGCAAAGATGAATATGAGTTGAAAATCCCATAGAACCCGATACTACCCTTTGCACTAGAACTTCTCTAAGTGTGCCAGCAGATCAACAATAAGTAATCACACTGGCGCTGTGGACATATCTTTATTACGCCGTCCACTTTACCGGTGAAAATAAAGATAGGAGGACCAACTTATGAGAACGAACAAACAAAAGCAGATTAGCTATTCTTTGTTGGGAGTGTTGCTGGCATTGCTGTTTGTATTCTCGTCGGTATCTGTGTTGCCAATTCAGGCGCAGGCGACTACGAGAACAACTGACGGTAGTGTAGGTAACTACTCCAGCATGTCCACGGATGTAATCTATCAGATTGTTACAGACCGTTTCGTAGATGGCGATTCCACCAATAATGCAACGGGGGATTTTCTGCAAATCAGCCCCTAATCAATACTGTATCTGCTCGTGCCGATGGCAGCACAAATTATCCGTATGTTGCACTTGATCGCACAAATTGGACTATTTTGGCAACACACACCTCCAGTGATCCATATAATCCTGTTGGGTATATGATTGATGGGGACAGCAGTACCAGATGGAGTACTGGAGCAGGTCAAGCATCTGGACAAAGTATTACAATAAACTTTGGTCAGAGCGAAAACTTTGACAAAATCGAAATGATCCATGACGGAAGTGATTATCCCGGCGGATATAAAGTCGAAATCTCTTCTGATGGAATCAATTACACGCAAGTCACTCTTAATAATGTAGACATTGGCTTTGGGGCTAAAATGGTTTTGATTCCATCCACTCCTCAAACCGCTCAGTATGTCAGAATATCTATCACAGACAGTTCGAGATCGAGTTACTGGTGGTCGATTACAGAACTCAATATTCTTTGGAAGAACGTTAACGGGTAACAGAAACCGGGGGCATCAGTGTTGATGCCCCCTTCACCTTTCTTCATTTACTATTTTATCGATTACCAAAGGTTCCATGTAAATAGTATACGCATATTTATCTGCTTGCCTGCAGATCCAACTGTTCACTTATACATAACAGCACCCTTTGATTTGCCTTGAACCGTCTATCTTTTATGCCAATTCCGTCGAACCATGACGACAAAAAGTCCATAAAAACAAATAAGGATGTGCAGAACTTTTTTCTGCACTTCTCTATTTCAGCCTGTCGAAAAATCCAGCTTTTGCTGGGCTTTTTTCATTGGTTAAAGAAAGCCACCAGCCCGTGAACTGCCCCAGTATGTATGCCCAGAATAAAATATCCGAGCGAAGTGAGGAACAACTAATAAAAAACATTCAGGCTCCTTTTTCCGTTTAAGGTTGCCAAATCCGTAGTTTTGGGATTACTTAATTCCCTCACATTGCCGTCCCTGTTGTTCACATGCCACAGGTGTACTACGGAATCCGTGGCGATTCTGTAAATAGGATGGCAAAAGTGCGCAAACGAAATGGCAGGTCTTTGCTGATGACCGTAGAATCGGGATGTGTTATAATTCTAGTGTGAATTTTTGGGTCTTCGGTTGAAGGCCCATTTTTCTTTATTACTGACAAAGGAGCGAAATCAAATGAAGTTCTGTCCCTACTGTGGAGCTGACCTGCTTAAAGAGGATGCTGCCTTCTGCGCAGAATGCGGGAAAAAACTTTCTGTGGCAGAGGAAGCACCCTCTCCGGCACACGAAGCCGACAGTCAGCACAATGCAAAACCCAGCAAGCAAAAGACGCCCAAGAAAGATTCCAGAAAGCGCAAAAAGTCCAAGCAGAAAAAGGTGCAGGAGCCTCCCCTCCCCGAAATTGAAGGGGAACCTGCAGAGGATGGATACGACGGCTATTACGACGATATCCTGCCTCCGGATCTGGATCGGGAAAAAGAAGGCCCCGATAAGGAGCTGATCAAAAAGATTGTTTCCCTGACAGTTGCCGTAATCTTTATTATCGGGCTGTGCGTTGTTATGATGTATGTACTTTAAGTGTTGCAGTTTGATGCTCTATACCGTGTAATTAAGTAAATCCATCAAGTGAGGTGCAAATTTATGAAGTACATTTCTATTGGCGCAGTCATGACCGAAGGAACCGAGCATATTCTGGACGTTTGCAGGGGCAGCCGGAGTTACCATCTGACCGGAGAACTTGCCTCCGTCTGGCTGAACGGCAGATTTGGCTTTGCTGCTGTAAAGAAGCCGACCGAGGAGCAGGCACTGCTACTGCTGCTGAGAATGGGTTTGGCTATTCAAACGGACGGCTCCGGCTTTGAGGAGTACCGCGCCCTGACCCAATGCACATTGGTTCCCGCCGACCGGAAACACCCCTACTGGGGGCTGACCGGGATGGAGCGTGCGGTGCTTCAGTGGCTGCGGGAGGCAGGTCTTGTTCTGAGTATGGCAGAATTGACCTATCTTATCGATCAGAAAGTACCCCTGCAAGCAGATCTGCTGGGCAATGCCAATACGCAGAATCTGGTGGAACAGATCTACACCAGAGATACCATTGACGATGGCATTCTGGAGGGTCAGATGGAGCGTTCCAATGCAAGAGAGCCGGTAACAAAAGCCGTACTTCGTCTGCTGCGCAAGAAGCGGCTGGTACTTCTGTAAGGAGGGGGATCCTCATGAAAGATACATTCCTGACGTTCCCGGAACCACTTCGGAAGCGGATCCTGCTCCAGTGCGCAGGAGCTGGCCTTGGTATTACCATGCTCCTGATTCTTCTCGTCTATGTCCGTGATTGGTATTTCCTGTTTCCCTGTGCGGCGCTTGTCATTGTTTCTCTCAGTGGTGCGGCTTCCCTCTATGATCGCTGCCGGCAGAAACGGTATGTCACCATTGAGGCTGCCTGCACAGAGATCAACCGGATGCCTTTCCGCAGGCGGATCAAATCCCTGTATCTGCGCAGCGAACAGTACACCATCAAACTGGTCGGTGTCCGAAAAATCCGTGGCCTTGCGGTTGGCGATACCATGACCCTGTACGTTTCGGACAATGCCGCCATATATGAAATGGACGGCAGCATGGTCCTTTGCAGCTATTTGGCCTTATCCAAAGTTCAGCAGCAAAAGGATTGACTAACGCTGGGAGCCATGGTATAATGCCATCAACATAGTATCAGAGTTTTGCGCAGGCAAAACGTAGTTTCCGAGTTCTCAATCAGTGTCATTTGCTTCTTCGGCAAATGGCACTTTTTATTTACCCTCGGTTTCTGCCTGCGCAAAGCGGGTTGAAATATATATTTTTGCTTTGCAGGAACACCCTGCAGGAAGGAGTCAACAATGTTAATGTTCTTTGCATCCGATGTGGTAGTCTCCAAAGGCTACCAAAACGCACCCGCCCTTAAGTTCTCTGAAAAGGGCGACTTCGTGCGTTTCCGTGTAGGCCAGAAGGTCTACGACCCCCGTGCCGAGGAGAACCACCGCTGGATCAACATTACCGTCAAGAGCTTCGATCCGGCCCTCATTGACCGCATCCGCAAAATGGGTCTGAAGGAAGGTTCCTTTATCAGCCTGAGCGGCCGGTATGACGAGGATGTCTGGGAGGACGAGGAGACCAAGGAGAAGCGCAGTATGCCCTGTGTGATTCTGGATAATCTGGAATACAGCGGCGGCGGTAGGCGCTCCGGCGACGGCCAGAAGGCAGCATCCAATTCCCAAAATGACAGTACTCCCGCACCCGCCCCTGCGGCAGATCCTCAGGAGGGCTTCCAGATGCCCGGCAATTTTACGGGATATGAAGGCTTTGGCGGCGGCAACAACTTCTTCAATCTGTAAGGAGTCGTATCACAATTGAACATGGCGCAAAAAACGCACATGCGTATCTTCCCGAGATCACACATGTGCGTTTTTTTGTCCCCAAAAGGAGTATCAGCATGAATGACAAAAACCGTCAGCGACACATTGCCTATGAGGTACTGGTAATTCTGGGACAGCTTGCTTTGCTGACCTACATTACCCGCCTGTGGCCCATTCTCCTTCTGATCATTCTTGGGATCTTCGTCGCCGCTCTGCGGCTGCTGTTTCTTTCGTCCCAGAAGGTAGAACCCGTCAGGCCACTGCTCACGCTTCCGCCTCCCCATCAGCCTCCAACCGAAAAGGATCTGCAATCCGCTGCATACACCATTGTCCAATGCAGGATCACGCAGATCCTCAGTGCCAAATTCCCGGAAGCCAGATGGGTCTGGGAGAATCCACGCGCCATGGAAGATATTCTGGCAGGCAATCCTACCTATGTGCTTTTGAACAGGGCAGGCGGCTATCGCCGGGGGCGTGTCGTTATGCAGCAGTTTCAGGTGGTCGACATCGTATTTGACGAGAAACAGCCGACCCCTACGCCCTCCACACCGGTTCCTGCCCCTGATCCGAATCCGGCAAGAAATCCAGCACCGCCCGCACCCGTACCCGAGGATGACGAGGAGCCAATGCCTGAAAACTTTGGCCCGCTTGCGTTTAACTGGGTCGAGTCCCATGTCATTGATCTGAATGAACAGTGCAATGAAGCGGTCGCCGAGGGCCTCAGCGAGTACCTCATCCCGGCGCAGGAGCTTCCGGTAACAGAAAGCTGGGACGCAATCTGCGAAGCGTTGATCCACAGTGATTTTCGCGGCGCACATTGTTGTGACGAGGGCATCATCATCGAAATTGAGCAATAACATTGCAGAAAGGAAATCACCAAATGAGCGTTTCTATGAACAATCTCTTTAACTTCTCCAGAGCCTTACCGGAGCCTTTCGACAAGTTGGTAAGCAAAAAGGTGAAAGTCACCTCCAAGTATGGCAGTGCAACGGAAGCTACGCTTTCCTGCACCATGGTCAAGGCTGTCCACGCAGTTTGTAACTGTATGGTGGGAACCGGAGAAGGTGCTGTCGGCACTATCGACCACCGTACTGTGGCTGAGTATAAATCCTCCGCCGGTCCGGATATGTATCATCTGGTTGTGTTTGACAGCGGGTCCGGCAATATCATGGCCAGTATCTATGATAACAACACGGAGACCATCGAAAACTACAAGCTCCACCAGAGCGCACAGGACGGTGCCGCCGTCATGATGGCTATGATGCCCCTGCTTCTGAAGGACGACGAGTTCGATGAAAACTTCCAGACCTATTTCGACCAGCGCAGCGCCGGTTATCCCGATATGAAAAAGGCTACAGACGCCATGGCAATCCTGTGTGACAATGCTTACCGCCGGATCAAGGACGACACCTGTCCGGCACATATCAAGGTCACATTGGACAAATCCGGAAATGTGCTTCGCGTATCTCAGGGGCATTTACTGTCAGGTGTCTACACCCCCACTTCCGTTCTGGCAGGTGAATTTACCATCCTTGCCAAAACGGGAAAGACCACTGTTTCTGCGGCAAAGGCTGCCATCGACCACAAGGATTTTGTCGGTAAATATCAGCTGACGGGAGGCCGAAAGCTCTCCATTCTGGAGGAATCCCTTGTTCCCAAGCTGGAGGACTGGTACATCATCCCGGATCAGGTGGTCAATATCTGCAAGCACGCCCAAATTACCACCGGCAAGCCTATGCAGATGCGTAATTTTCTGCTGCGCGGCCCTGCCGGTACCGGTAAAACGCAGAGCGCTATGGCAATCGCAGCCGGACTGCATCTGCCCTACATGAAGTATACCTGCTCCGCTTCCACCGAAGTGTTCGACTTCGTCGGCATGGTGTTCCCCAATACGGACAGTATGTCTACGGGCGATGCGGAGCTGGATAAGCAGCTGGAAATGCTTCAGGCAATGGGCGGCATCAACTTCGCCAACGTAGCCAAACTTATGAATCTGCCCGATCTGGACGACATGGACTTTGACCC
>ERZ773208.20-NODE-20-length-142721-cov-65.727125_pt1 | contig 142721 bp, 110 predicted proteins | sample MGYA00581006_ERZ773208 | MGnify/ENA primary metagenome ERZ773208 (study PRJEB29015, sample SAMEA2737793) | human gut metagenome | biome: human gut; feature: human-associated habitat; material: faeces | place: China | collected 2012 ... | reverse complement strand
TGTCTTGTTTGCGTTGTTATTGTTCTGTATCGTTTTCAAGGTTCGTACCGGTCTCGCAAGCGGCTTTGAAGCGGCTCGCGCAACCAGCTTTGTCAGTATACTACTTTTTTGCCCGCCCGTCAAGAGGTTTTTTGAAGGTTTTTGCGGTTTTTTTGCTTCTTTTTCATTTTCCGAACGATAATCACAATTTTCAGCGCTCATCGTTCGGAAATCTGCGAACCTTTCAGGTGATTTCCTTTTGGTTTATTCGTCCGACTCGTGCCGAGCAGGAGTCACCCTCCCGCCCGGCACGTCCGCATCAATCCACCGCGTGATCAAGCATCACGTTTTCACCGCTCCAAATTCGCTTCGCCGTCCACGGAATCTCCGGCTTCGACCAGAAATCCGCCGTCGGCGCAAGCCCCAGCGGCAGAAACACGGTCAGGCATAGGTACAGGCTGCCGACACAGATGTACCCCTCCGCCAAGTCCGGCTGACAGCCATACACGCCCGGCTGAAGCCACCCCTGCGCGTCGAGCATCGCCGGATGCTCCGTTACCTTGCGGATGCACGCCGTCAGCGCCGTCCGAACCTGCTCCGGCGGCAGTTCATTCGGCAGAAAATCTTCCAGTGCTGCCTGTGACAGCAGCTGGAACGCGCCGAAGCGGTAGGTAATCGACCGCCCGATGACCGGGTAACTGCCGTCGGCGTTGATATTTTTCTCCAGCTCCGCCGCATACCGTCCCGCGCGGTGTTCCACCTGCTTCAGCAGCTCGTCATAGCCGCGCCCGACATCCGCGAACGTCCGCAGCACATCAACATACATCGGCTGAATGACGAAGCTGTTGTAGTAATCCCAGCGGAATTTCGGGCCGTCGCCGTACACGCCATCGCCCAGATACCAGCTTTCAAACATGTTCACAGCATAATCCACGCGCGTCAGGTCGTAGTCGCTTTCGCCCATCACGCGCAGCGCCGCCTCCACCATTGCGGAGAAGAAGAGCCAGTTCATCACGAACGGGGTGAATTTCCGCGTCGCACGCAGGGCACCCACCAGATTCCGCTTCGTCTGCTCATCCAGCGCATGGAACAGCTGCTTCGGGGCGCGAACGATGCCGTGCGCCAGGAACGCCGCGTCCACCAGCGCCTGCCCATACCCTTCGGTGAAGTTCATGAAGTCCGGCGATTCCGGATTTACCGCGTTTGCAATTGCCTTGCGGGTCAGCTCGCGGTATTCCGCCTGAATCTCCGCTTCTTCGCCCGTCAGGTCATCCAATTCCAGCCACGGCGCAATGCCGCAGACCGTCCGCCCCAGCGCTTCGAGGTGCATATACTCCGCCCTGTCGGGATGGAACACCGTCGGCATGTTCTGCTTCAGCGTCCCCGCCGCCAGGTTTTTCAGCACCGGATCAGCGATTTTCAGCATTGTTTGCAGCCAATACGCTCTTGCTTCCATCCTATTCGCCTTCCTTATCACATCTGTAAACTTCCCACTCCGTCAGCGCGGGGAATGCCGACGGGTCGTCGCTCTTCTGCATCCGCTCCAGCCGCATCCAGCGCACCGTGTGTTTCCCCAGCGGGATGATTTGCCGCTCGCCCGTCTTTTGCAGGTCGAACGCGACTTCCGCGCCGTCGGACAGCACAACGTGTCCGCTGACCCAATACGCGTCATGCGGGAAATCCGCGCGGAGGATGAGCGCCATTGCATCCACCGTCACCTCGCGCCCGAAGTCGATGCAGCACCACGCGTCTTCCCGCGCGCCGATGCCCCAGCTGCCGAACGGCCACTCGCCGTGATAATTGTTGCAATGCAGCCCGTTGATGGCGTTGCGCGCGCAGAAGCACGCCTCGTTGCGCGTTTCGACATTCGCGGTGATATGGGGGAAGAAGTCCGTTTCGCCGCGCAGATCCGCCGGATTGCAGGCAATATCGCGCCGCCCATTGATTTCCTCCGTCGTCATTGGGCGCGCCGTAATGACGTGCCGTTTCGCCTCAAACGCGCCGGGCGCATATGCCAGCCGATGTTCCCCCGCCGGAACGCGCCACCTCATGCGCCCATTCGGCAGATACACTTCGCCCGGCAGCAGTGTCACGTCCATTTGCACGCACAAATGCTTTTCGTCCGCAAGGATTTCCACTGTGTCGCCGTCTTCATAGACCCGGTCGATGCACAGGCGCGCATCATCTGCACTCTGTGCTGAGGCAATCATCGTCCCGTCTGCCGCTTTTACCAGAATTGTAATCATGCTATTCCTTTCACCGCCAGAGCATTGGGTCGCTGCCCGTCAGCTTCGCCAGCGCCTCCACAAGGAAGTAGTCGCCATAGGTGATGTTCGTGTGCCGTCCCGCGCCGTCGTCGTGGTAGCTCGCAGTGCATTTTGTCAACAGTCCGCAGCTGTTCTGCGTCCAGTCGACGCAGTGTTCAAGCAGACCATCCACCAATCGAACCGCCGCCGCGCGATACTCCGCCTTGCCCGTGATTTTCGCCAGTTCCAGCAGACCGCACGCCGCCACCGCTCCCGCAATATTGTCGATGCGCTCCTCATCCTTCGGCTGGCAGAAGTCGCAGTCGGTCAGTCCGTCCGGGCGGATATGCCGGATGAAGTTCGCCGCGATTTTCTCCGCCGCGTCCAGATATTCCGCATTGCCGCCATTAAGGTGCGCCAGCGCGAAGCCGTACAGCCCCCACGCCTGCCCACGGCTCCACTGTGAACCGAGGCAGTATCCCTGTCCGCCGTATTCCTTGACGCGCTTGCCTGTCTCCGGGTCAAACTCGATAATGTGGCTGACCGATCCATCCGGGCGCAGGAACTCCCGCAGCGTCGTCTGCGCGTGAATCTGCGCGACTTTCGCGAATCGCGGGTCGCCCGTCTCGCGGGTTGCCCACCAGAGCAGGGAAAGGTTCATCATGCAGTCGATGATGGCAAACCCGCGCTGATCAGGGTGATTCCACGCGCGGATGAACCCCGCCGGGTTGAAGCGCCCCATGAGAAGGCTTGCCGCGTGAAGCGTGTCGGTTTTCGCCTGTTCGTCGCCGGTCAGCTTTGCATCCGCGCCGCAGGACAGCAGGTACATGAAGCCAACGTCGTGGTTCAGGCAGCGGAACGTGCGGAATTCTTCCGTAAGGAGCTTCTCCACGCGCCGCGCTTCGGTCTGGAACTGCTCGTCGCCCGTCGCGCAGTGCAGCTGCCACATCAGCCCCGGCCAGAAGCCGCCTGTCCACCAGCTGTTGCCGTCATAGGGGGATGTAACCCAAGCACCTTTTTCGCTCTTATACGGGATGATGCCCGCGTCCGCCGCCAGTTTTGCGCTCCAGCGGAACTTGTCGGCTGCCTGCCGCATGGCTTGCGTGTATTTTTCCACTCTTTTTCCCATCCTTTTTGATAAAGGGCAGACAGGGAATTTCCGCCCGTCTGCCCTTTTGTTTTCCTTCCTATTTTACCCCTTCAGGCCGCTCGTTGCAATGCCTTCGATGAAGTATTTCTGCAAGCAGAGGAACACCACCGACACCGGCAGCAGCGACACCAGCGACGCCGCCATGATAAGGTGATAGTCGCTCGTGTACTCCTGAATGAAGCGCCGCAAGCCGACCTGAATCGTCTTGTTCTCGTCGCGGGTCAGGTAAATCATCGGGCCCATGTAGTCGTTCCAAGTGCCGACGAAGGTGAAAATCACCAGCGTCGCAATCGCGGCAGTAGACAGCGGCAGCATGATTTTCGCCCAGATGCCGTATTCGCTCAGCCCGTCGATGCGCGCCGCTTCGCACAGTTCCGTCGGAATACCCTGATAGAACTGGCGCATCAGGAACACGCCGAACGCACTGAACGCCTGCAGCACAATCATCGCCAACAGCGTGTCATACAGCCCCATCGAGCGCATCATGATGAACTGCGGCAGCATATACGCCTGCCACGGCACAGCAATCGTTGCGATATACGCCACGAACAGCAGGTCGCGCCCCTTAAAGCGCAGCTTTGCAAACGCATATGCCGCGAAAGAGGACGTCAGCGTTTGCAGGAACGTCACTGCCAGCGCGATAATCGCCGTGTTCTTGAAGTACGTCAGCAGCGACACGCGTTCCCAGATAACTCGGTAGTTTTCCCAGTGGAACGTTTCCGGAATCCATCGGATGGGGTACTGGAACACTTCCTGATCCAGCTTCAAGGAGGAGGAAAGCATCCACACAAACGGAATCAGCGTAAACAGCGCCATCGCAATCAGCACCGTGTACAACAGCACACGCCCTATCACCTTCATGACCGGGTTGTCCTTGCGAATCGCCTTTTGATGGGTAACAACAGCCGTCTGACCCATGGTGTTCTTCCTCCTTTCTTAGTCGTTGGCGAATTTCTTTTCGTTTGCGAACTGGATGATGGTCACAATCAGGACGATGGCAAGCAGCACCATGGCAATCGCGCTCGCCTGACCGTACTTGATGTTGTTGAACGCCACGTCGTAGATGTAGGTGACAAGCATCTTCGTCGCGCGTCCGGGGCCGCCGTTGGTCATGATGGCGACCGTGTCGTAAATCTTGAAGCTGCCAATGACCAGCATGATGGTGCAGAAGAACGTCGTGGGCTTAATCTGCGGCAGGGTCACATTGCGGAACTGCTGCCACTTGTTCGCGCCGTCCACCGTCGCCGCTTCGTAGAGTTCGCGCGGAACGCCCTGCAGCGCAGCGAGGTAGATGACCATGTAGTAGCCCATCGAGCGCCACACGCTGACGAGGATAATCGCCCACATCGCCATCGTCGAGTCCGCGGTCCACGATTTGTTGAAGTTGATGCCCAGCGCCATAATCATCTGATTGACCGGGCCATCTTTCATCAGCATGAAGTTCCAGCAGACGCAGATAGCGACCATCGAGGCGACATAGGGGAAGAAGAAAATCGTGCGGAACGCAACCGCGCCCTTCGCCTTGTTCAGCGCCAGCGCCAAGGCAATCGCGCACACCAGCGTCAGCGGCACGTTAATCAGCGCATAGAAAACAGTGTTCTTCAGCGCAATGCCAAGGTCAACGCGGTTGAAGAAGTACAGGTAGTCGCCGTTTGCCCACTTGCTGGCAACTTTGTCCACCTTGAAGATTTCCGCGAAATTCTGCAGTCCGACAAAATGAGCATTGCTGATGTCACCGCCGTTCCACTCCACGAACGCCAGCAGGATTGCGCAAACTACCGGGACGAGCGTGAAGATAGCAAACCCCAGAAAGTTCGGCGCGAGAAACGAGTAGGCAATGAGGGTATTTTTCTTTTCCAGCCTACTCATCTTGTGTTTGCGCTGCTTGGCAGCAACCTCCGCCATAGTTGGACTCCCCTTTCAGCCTGATTTTCCGAAAAATCGACAATAGGCGGGAAGAGCGAGTTTTGGTCGCCCTCCCCGCCCACTGGCTTATGGATGCTTGATTTGCTTGCGGATGCCGATTACTCGTACAGTTCCGCCACGCGCTCGTTCATTTCCTCGATGCCTTCATCGACGGAGATTTCGCGCGTCATAATCATGGTGTGTTCTTCGTTCAGGATGGTCTGGATTTCCGCCAGCTTGTCGCTCACGCCGATTTCGATGGAAACCATGCTGGGCAGCAGCGCAGCCTTGGAGTTCTCATCCTTCGGGAAGCCGTCCACAGACGCCAGCACTTCCGCAACTTCCTCAGAAACCCATGCCGGACGGTTGCCGCAGCCAGCGGTGACCTTCGCGCCTTCCGGGCCGCACAGCCAAGAGACGTATTCCCAAGCCAGATCCTTGTGTTCGGACTTCTTGTTGATCATGATACCGGTCAGGTTGCCGAAGGAGGAACCCGCCTGCACATCTTCCTTGTGCGGCAGCGCGGTGATGCCCCATTCAAAGTCGCACAGACCATTCTTGATGTTGTTGATGAGGGTCGCGACGTACCAGTAGCCCATGGGCATCATGGCAGTGTCGCCGGTCTGGAACGCGCCGGAGTAGTGCAGGCCAGCCGCGGTCAGCTCGGTGTACTTGCGGCAGGCATCCTCGTCTTCCAGGGACAGCGCGAGGTCGTAGAAGTACTTCATTTCGTCATACTTGCCGCCCAGCAGCGTGAACTTGCCGTCGTCCACCGCGAAGTTGACGATTGCGGACAGCCAGGTGTGGTAGTGGCAGCCATACTTGCAGTTGCCCTTGCCGGTCATTTCCTTCGCCAGCGCCGCGTATTCCTCCCACGTCATGTCATTGGTGGGGTAATCCACGCCCGCCGCGTCAAACAGGGTCTTGTTGTAGAACAGCACCCAGAAGTCAGAGCGGAAAGGCAGCGCGTACTGCGTGCCGTCCAGCGCGTAGTTGGGTTCCATGCCCACGAAGCCGGACAGATCGTAGTTGTCCTTGGCAATGTAGTCAGTCAGCGGCTCCGCGAAGCCCTGCTGCGCCCAGTTCATGATGTTGATGTTCTGCTTGACCATGAACAGGTCGCTGGTGTCGCCGCCGGAAAGCATCGTGCCGGCCTTGGTGTCCCAGTCCTGAGACGCCACGTCAACGTATTCGATGGTCACACCGGGGTGGGTTGCTTCAAAGGCTTCCTTCTGCGCCTGATAGTACGGCGTCGTGCCGACGTCCCACGCGACGATGGTCAGCGTCGTATTTTCTTCCGCCGATGCGAAGCACGCCATGCTCAGCACCACTGCGACCGCCAGTACCAGAGAGAACAACTTTTTCATGCCTTGGTTCCTCCTCTTGAATCTCTATCTGAACGGGCTCATTCCCGTCCGATCCGGTTTTGAAAGAACGTCGTTTTCGCTTACAATTCTGCTTACAATTCATCGTCTCGGCAGTTTGTACCTTTGACGTTTCTTTGTGACCTTATTATACATTTTAGAGGAGTACTTGTCAAGGTTTTTTTTAAAAATGTTTGAAAAGGCTGTTTCCTTTCCATTTACATCATGATTTCTGAAAATTATTTTCACTTGTTTTCTGTAAGCGGCTTGTTTTCTTTCACTCTTTGTGTTATAATGATGTCGGAACAGGAAAGGTTTCTGCCCATGATGGCAAGGTTACAGCATTTCCCTGTCAGCAGGGCAGGAGGGAGGTTTTCCCAATGGAAAACGGTAGAGTTACGATTTACGACGTGGCGGAGCGCGCGGGTGTCTCCATTGCCACTGTCTCGCGCGCCATGTCCGGCGGCAGCATCTCCGCCAAGTCGCGCCAGAAGGTGCAGGAAGCAATAGAAGCGCTGCATTATCAGCCCTCCACCGCGCATTCGCACCCGCAGGCGCAGGAGAAGCGCACCGGCACGCTCGCGCTGGTCATCGGCGATTTCGACAACCCGTACTGCTCGATGCTGATGCGCGGTGCGGAACTTGAAGCCACACGCCACGGCTACGCGCTGGAGGTTTTCTGCCACACGCCGGGAACCATCACGAACGACCAGATGATTCGCCGCTTATTGGAGCATCGTCCGGACGGTGTCGCGCTGACGGGCGGTCTGGTGGAAGACGGCCCAGCGGAGGTGATTCTGGACAACTTGAAGCGGCTGCATCACGCAATGCCCGTTGTGACGATCGGGCCGCTAATCGAGGGCATGTCCTCCATCAACATTGCGTCGGATTCCTTCGAGGGCGTCCGAAAAGTGATGACGCACCTGACGAATCTGGGTCATCGGCGGATTGCGTTCATCGGCGGTCGTCTGAACACTCGCTTTTCCGATGCGCGCATCACGATGTATCGTCAGGAAATGACACGCCTTGGCGTGCCGCCGGAGGAGCAGTATGTTTTCCCTACCGGCTTCACCACGCAGTCCGGTGAAATCGGTGCTGCGCGGATGCTGGCGCAGCTGGCGGACAAGCCCCTGCCAACCGCCATCGTCGCTATCAACGATGTCTGTGCCTTGGGTGTCCTCAGTCATCTGAAAAAGAGCGGCTTCCGCGTCCCGCAGGACATTGCTCTGACTGGCTGCGACAACCTCTTCTTCACGCAGTACCTCGATCCGCCGCTGACGACGGTGGATTTGCGCGCCACCGAGCGCGGCAGTTTTGCGATGGAGGAACTCATCAATGCCCTGAACGGTGGCGACACGACCCCCATCAGCCACAAGCTGGAATGCTCCCTCATCGTCCGCGAAAGCTGCGGCGCGATGCTGGGGAGGGAAAGGTTCCGGTAAAGAAGACCCAAGGGGCGTTGCCCCTTGACCCCACAAGGGAGAATGAAACGGGACGAAGTCCCCTCCCTTGACCCTTCCGCGCGATTGGGTTGGTAACGCCGGCATACAGTGTCCGCGTGTTTAGCCCACGAACCTACGGTTCGGATTGGACGCTCCGGTATATATTTTCGGCACAAGCCAAGAAACACGAAACTCAAAGAGTGGCGGCGCCGAAGGTTTCCAAAGGGCGATCGCAAACTTCGTTTGTTTTCATGCCCTTTGGTCGCGCCCGCAGGCGCGATTCCCCATGTCCCATCAAAATCAAGCAGCACTTTTTCTTCCACTATAATACCAAGCAAAAAAGGAGGCTTCCCCATGCTCGCACCGCAATCCAACGCATCCCGCACCATCCTTGACTTCTCCGGCGTATGGGACTTCCGTCTCAAGCCCGACGCGCTGTGGCAGTCCATCGCTGTTCCCGCGTCCTACAACGACCAGTCCGCTGACCCCGAATTCCGCCGTCATGTCGGTCTGGCGTGGTATCGCCGCAGCATCACCGTGCCGTCCATGCTCAAAGGTCAGCGCCTGATGCTCCGCTTCGACGCCGTCACCCATAACGCTCGCGTTTTCCTTGACGGTCAGCTGCTCTGCACCCATCGCGGCGGTTTCCTGCCCTTCGAGGCGGACATGACCGACATCCTCCACCCCGGTCAGACTACCCTGCTGGAAGTCGAGGTGGACAACACTATCAGCCACCACACCCTCCCTGTCGGCAACGAGGGCGGCACGGCGTTCTTCGGCTCGGATAACCCCGGCATCCCCTCTGTTGAGGCGGGCAAACAGCACCAGCATGAGCAGGGCATCAACCTGCCGAATTTCGACTTCTTCAACTATGCCGGGCTGAACCGCCCTGTCCGCCTGTACACCACCCCGACGGATTACATTGCCGATGTGACGCTTATTCCGTCGATGGATGGCACGGTGCGCTACACCGTCGTGACTCACGGCGAGGGTGACGTGACGTTGGATGTGCTGGATGCAGACGGGCAGGTCGTCGCCAGCGGCACGGGCGCGTCCGGCGAAGTGCATGTGGCAAATCCGCATCTCTGGGAACCTGCTCCCGGCGTGCCGTACCTCTACACCTCGCGTGTCCGCTTCGCTCAGGATGAGTACAGCCAGCCGTTCGGCATCCGCGAAATCAAGGTGGATGGCTGCCGCTTCCTCATCAACGGCAAGCCCTTCCACTTCCATGGGCCTTGCAAGCACGAGGATTCCTTCTTCCACGGGCGTGGGCTTGACCAGTGCCTGAACGTGACGGACATCAACCTCTTCCACTGGCTGCACGCCAACGCCTTCCGCACCAGCCATTATCCCTATTCGGAGGAAATGCTGTCCCTGTGCGACCGCGAGGGTATCGTCGTGATCGCCGAAACGCCCGCCGTCGGCATCGGCGAAGGCGGCAAAGACCCTTATCGCTGGGCGCCCGCCGATTATCACGCCCAGGTGCTGACGGACATGATTGCCCGCGACAAGAATCACCCCTGCATCGTCCTGTGGAGCTTGGGCAACGAGCCGAACACGGATGCGCATCCGCAGTCCGCCTACGACTATTGGCATCCGCTGTACCTCTTGGCGCATCAGCTTGACCCGCAGAACCGCCCGGTGACGCTCGTCGGCTGCCAGAACGACTACACGCGCGACATCACCATTCCGTCGATGGATGTTGTGTGCATCAACCGCTATTACGGCTGGTACAACCTTTCCGGCGATTTGGAAGCCGCTGCTTTCGCCATGCGCATGGAGATGGATTACTGGGCGACGGTCAACAAGCCCACCATCCTCTCGGAGTACGGCGCGGACACCATCGCGGGGATGCACGGCACGGAGATGTTCACCGAGGAATTCCAGGTGGATTACTACAAGACCATCAACGCCTGCCTGGACGAGCGTCCCTTCGTCGTCGGCGAAACGCCGTGGAACTTCGCGGATTTTGGCACGCAGCAAGGTCCGATGCGCGCCGGCGGCAATCGCAAAGGACTTTTCACCCGCGACCGCAAGCCCAAGATGGCAGCGCATTATTTCCGTGAGCGGTGGGAGGATTTCAAGAAGTAAGGGTAGATAAGAATGAGGTCACTGTCGGTTGGGGCGGCAGTGACCTCGGTTTATTTTTGTTTCCTCATTTATTGATTTTCAGAATGAATCTGTTCCATTGCTTCGCGCAGTTCATCAACCCGCATCCACGGAATGCTCCGATGCAATATTCTATGACAGTTTGCACATACCATTTTCAAATCTTCCACTTTACTTTCGGCATCTTCGCCCATTTGTGAAACGGGGTTTTTATCATGATGTGCTTCAATAAAGCCCGCGCCACGTTCTCCATATTGGGCTGCAAAGTCGAAACCGCAGACTTCGCAAAACAGCTTTCCATTTTGCTTTATGAAGTTCTTTTTCGCTTGTTCAACTAATGGTTTGCTACGTTCATAGATGATATGCGTCACATACCGTTTTCCCCCTTCAGGAAAAGACTCTACGAAGCTTTGCGCATCTTCCCATTCCTGAGAAACAATAACCGATTGATTACTTTGCACACACTGAATTTCAAATACGGGTAAATTCTCTGTTGATAATTCGGTTTCATATATGCTGATTCTTTCTTGTGTTTGCATTCCCTGAGTAGGTATATCTTGTTCAATATATGGTTTGAAAAACTCATATGATTCTTTTAGTTTATCTTTAATTTCTTTCGTTATTTCTTTTTTTAATCGAAGTTGAACAGAGTTACTGCTATCAACTTTCTCCATTGTTTCCCGATATCTTTTGCCTTCAATTATTATATCGCATGGTCTACTCGATTTTCCACCAGCGAAGTAACGATTTATAAGGTAATTTCTCATCTCCGCTTTTAGCGTATAGTTTCCTAAAAAAACCGATTTATTAGCAAATGCGTCATATACTATTTTCATTTTATTTTTTCTCCAATACCATCACATTCTCCGACATATCCGTTTCGTCCCAACAAAGTCCGCTGATCTCCGAGCCATTGAAATACACGGGAAAACGGAACTCGATGCGCTTCACGATGCGTCCGTCGCTCAGACGCTCCGGGTAAATCTCCACGCGCTCGATGAAGCTGTTCATGAAGGTCTTTTTCTCCAGATCGGTGAACTGGTCGTACAGCTTGTCGAAGTAGAGCAGGAACTGATAGACGTTGTCGGTGGAAATCCGGCGCTGGCGGATGTTGTCCATGCGGGTCTGCACCTCGGCGATGCTGACCTCGATGGAGGCGATCTGGTCGTAGACCCTGTTCTGCCGCTCCTGCAGGTCCTGCGCCTTGCGGGTGTAATGCGGGTCGTCGAAATCGAGCGCGTCGATCTGCTCGCCCAGCCTGTCCTTGGTGCCCGTGAGCTGGCGGAGCTGCTTGCGCAGGGCTTCCATTTCTGCGTCGAGCTCGGCGGTGTCCAGCTTGCCGCCGATCTTCTCTCGGATGCCCTGCTCAAAGGCGGGGGTGTTGACTAGCTTGTGGATGATCTCCTCCACCGCGCCGTCGATGATTTCCTCGCCCCACTGGTGGTGGTAGTCACAGCGCTTGCCGTCCACATGCAGGCGGTGCTTGCAGGCGTAGTAGAAGTAGTCGCGGTAATAGGTTCCGTCGCCCTTCTTTTTGCGGTTCACGTTGCCGTACATGCCGCCGCCGCAGATGGGGCACTTGAGCAGCCCGGACAGGACGTGCTCGTGGTCAAGGCTGTGTGTTTTGAGCTGGCGCTTGTTGGTCTGCTGGCGCTGCTTCTGCGCAAGCTGCCAGTCCTCCTCGGAGATGATGGGCTCGTGGATGCCGTCGTAGAGCGCGTAGTCCTTCTGCTTGACGATGTGGTACTGGTTGCGGGTGCCGGGGATCTTCTCGTTATGCCTGCGCCCGTAGGCCAGCTTGCCGCAGTACACGGGATTGTCAAGCACGCCGATGAGGAAGGACCCCGTGAAGGCTTCCCGCTTGTTGTTGTGGCGGCAGATCTTGCTGTATCCGTGCTCGTTGAGCCAGTTTGCGATTCTGGCGGTGCCCATGGTGGTGTGGATGTACTTGTCATAGATGATGCGGATGACCTCGGCCTCTTCCTCGGCAATCTGCAGCTGCCCGTCCACGAGCTTGTAGCCGTAGGGGGCAAAGCCACCGTTCCACTTGCCCTCGCGAGCCTTCTGCCTGCGGCCCTCCATCGTCTGGACAAGGATATTCTCGCGCTCGATCTCGGCGACAGCGGAGAGAACGGAAATCATCAGCTTGCCGCTGTCCTTGGAGGAGTCGATGCCGTCCTCCACGCAGATGAGGTTCACGCCGAAGTCCTGCATCCGTTGCAGGGAGGTCAGCACGTCCGCGGCGTTGCGGCCGAAGCGGGAGAGCTTGAACACCAGCACGAAGGAGACGCCGTCCTTGCCGGATTCGATGTCCCGCAGCATGCGAAGAAACTCCGGGCGGCCCTCGATGTTCTTGCCGGATTTGCCCTCGTCGCAGTATTCCCCGGCGACGAGCATGTTCTGGAATTCCGCGTACTTGCGCAGTTTGTCCTTCTGCGCGTCCAAGCTGTAGCCGTCCACCTGCATGGAGGTGGAGACGCGGGTGTAGATGTAGCACTTCATTCGCTTCATGGCTTTTCCTCCCGGTGGTCGGGCTTTGCCGCGCCTGCGTGCTCCTCGAGCTCAAGGAGAAACCTGTCGTAATCGGACAGAAACTCGCGATCCTGAATGACGCGGTACTTCTCAAATTCCGTTTCCGCGTGCAGCCGTGCGATTTCCGCGGATACCCTGCCCGCATCCCTGAGCAGACCGTATTCGAACATTTCAATGAAGCGGTTCAGGCGGGTTTCCCAGTCCTGCATGGTCAGCGGGATGTGGCGCTGGGCCATGTTCTCGGCGAAGTCCAGATAGGAGGTGACCATGCGGTTCAGCTGCCCAAGCTCCTCCTCAGTGAGGTAGTTCTTGGCGATGGAAACGTCGGATTTCTTGATCTTGCCGTCCGGTGCGTCCTGCCAGGTGGTCAGACCCATGTGATCCTTCGTGTGGTCGGCGCGCTCCATGATGAGCTCGGCGGCGGTGTGCCCGTGCACGGCGAAGTGCATCTTGTTCTGCACCGTGGCATAGAAGCGTTTCGTGGCGGCGGAAGTACGGTCGTAGTCGATAGCAGTGGCATACAGGTCGGTGATCTTCTGATAGAACTTGCGCTCGCTGGCGCGGATCTCCCGGATGCGCTCCAGTTGTTCCTCGAAGTACTTGTCGGTCAGATAGGTGCCCTGCTTGAGCCGTTCGTCGTCCATGACCCAGCCGCGAATGGTGTACTGCGTTGCGATCTGATTGACCCATTTGCGGAACTGAACGGCGCGCTCGGAATTGACCTTGAAGCCGACCGCGATGATCATTTGAAGCGCGTAATGGTTGGTGGAATAGCTTTTGCCGTCTGTGGCAGTTATCCGAAATTTTCGGACAACTGAATCCTCTGACAGCTCGGAATCATCGAAGATTTTCTTGATGTGATAATTGATCGTTTTGACACTCACATCATACAGCTGCGCCATTGTCTTTTGCGTCAGCCAGATGTTTTCGTCCTCGTAGCGTATTTCGATGCTGCCCTGCGGGTCGCCCGTGGAGGCGACATAGGTCAACACCTCCGCCGCGCTGGAACGGATGGGCGCGGGCGTCTGCTTTTCTCTGGACATGGGAATTCCTCCTCGTGCGGTTTATGGAAGCCTTCCCCGGCCCGATTGGATACGAGCCGGTGAAGGAAGGTGGTTCAGGCGCAGATGATTTCGGTCATCACGTTGTGCTCCGCTTCGGCGCGCGCCAGATTCATGAGCCCGACCCACTTTATGGGATCTTCAGCCTTCAGGGCTTCGGTGATGCCCCAGCTTTGGGCATATCCCTTCATGAGAACATCGAAACGCTCGCTGGCCTGCTCATCGACAGTGTGCAGATAAGCATCCAGTTCTCCCGTGAACAGAAACCTTTGAAAATGACCCGGATGGTTCGATTCCAGGTGCCGGAGGTGCAGCCGGCCCCATCTGCCGATGGGCTGCTGCTCCGGAAGCTCCAGATCCGGAAAGTAATAATCGCCGTGAAGGGTGTAGCTCAGGCCGTTGTGCTCGTCGGTGATATGTTGGGGCAGCGTGCGGCTCTCAGGAGCAGGATGATTCTGAAGCATGGTGCACCTCCTGTCAATCGTGCAGTAACTGTTCGCATATTTTGTCCCAACTGCATTTTATTACGCAGCTATATCATTTGTCAATGGTTCTTCTGAATTTGTTTGAGATGATGGATTGGATAAACTGTCCCAACTCGTTTTGCTGTCAGCGGGAAGAACGGGAAACTCCACCTTCCCGCTGTACTTTTCGATCATTTCGGCAAGAAAGCCGACGCACCGCTCAAAGGCGGCGTTCTGTTCAGGCGTTCTTTTGAGCAAAGCCATGATTCCTCCAATAAAGGGTTGATCGGTGGTGGGTGCATAGAGGTTCAGTGTTCCTTTCTTGTTCCTGCAGATATGCGAATCCACTGCGTACATACGTACATGTGTACAATCCTTTTGTATGTGTGTACGTATGTACACAGAGAATCGCGGAAATTCTCACTTACAGGGAATTTCAGACAAACGGGTTGTCATCTGAATAATCGCGTTGCCAGCCGTCTGCCGTTCTGAGCGGGAGCCTTAGCACAGGCTTAATGCCGGTAAAGCCCCACACGCGGCGGCCGACGAGGTTCGTCAGGTTATTGGAGTGCTCGATGCTGTACTTCTTCTGATTGGCAATCAGGAATTCCGAAAAGCTCCGGTTTTTGAGCGGCGAGAAGCCGTTCTCCCGGCACCAGACGGTGTAAATCTCATAAAGCTCTTGTGAGCCAACCTTCCCTTCAGGTGTGAGACGGATATAATCTCCGGCCTCCATAAAGAGCAGCACATTGTTGCCATCCTGCTTAACCGCTTCCCGGTTGGAACGGGAGCGGGCGCTTTCGGTGAAGCGGAAATGATTCGCCACCAGACGCTGCAGCCCTTCAAAGGCCCAGAGAAAGATGCCTTCCAGCTCGCAGCACATTTTTTCCGCGATGTCGGGGTCATCCACGCGATCTGGCTGGCGCTCCCTGGTGGTCAGAATCAGCTGGCGGCGATAGAAGCCGTTGCTGCGGTCGTAGAGGGATTGGAGATCGCCATTGCTGAATGCCAGCAGCCGGGCGAACATCCAGCCCTGATAGCTCTGCTTGCCCTTCTTTTCCAGATCCATGCGGCCCTGTGCGGTGACCAGCGACTTGACGTAGTTGGTCTGACGCAGGGCTTCCATGCGCATGTCATCGTCGATCAGCAAATGGATGTGCTCCAGATCGGCGCGGGCAAAGCGGTTTTCGGACACCTTGCCCACGCTGCCGTCCTTGGCGTTGCAACCAAAGAGATGGGACAGAACGGTGCCGATCTGCGACTTGCCCTCGCCACCGCTGCCCTTGATGACCATCATGCGCTGTCCCTTGTTGCTGGGAATCAGGCAGTAGCCGATGTATTCCTGCAGGGTGGGAATGTCATCTTCATACAGAAGACCATGAAGAAAGCCAAGTCACGTTTCCGGGCTGGGCGCGGAATGGTTGTAGGCCACCGGGAAGCGGTTGCGCACGATTTCACTCTTGGATTCGGAGAACGATCCGTCCAGAAACAGTGTGCCGTTTGCGACGTGAATCCGGTCTGTCTGCGGCGGGAAGTCGTCAATGTGCGCCGTGATTTTCAGCAGCTCAATGATATTGGAAATCTTCTTCGGAACGCTGGTGGACGCATACGGCTCGATGATCTGGTAGATTTCCGTCTTGAGTGGCGCTACGTCGGTCATGCGTCCTTCCGGCGTGAAGAAGCTGTTTTCGGTGTAGAGCAGCTTGTGCGAAGCCAGAAATTCCCGGCAGAAAGCCGCTTCATTGATACTCTGCCCGTCGTACCAGGGCGGGAACTGGTCAGGCCGCAAGCGCTTCGTCATGCGCATCCACCTCCTCTTTATGTGCTGCGTTCCAGCGCTCAATGCTGCGGAGGGTACCGTCGCCGAGCAGGGAGTCGGCGGTGTCTTTGCGGATAACACTGTCTGCATCGTACAGACAGCCGATCATATAGGACACCTGCGGCAGCGCATGGCTGGCGGATATGAGGCGGTCGTCCCATTCCTCCGATGGATGAACAGGAGCAAATCGTTGCTGACGATTTTTCAGGAGCCGTTCATATTCGATCAGCACGGAGGCGCAGTGCCCTTCCCGTTCCCTCTGGGATTCCTCCTGCCGGATACGGGGAGGTGCGACGGCGGCGGAAGCCGGCGTGTTGGGGTCGATGCCGAAATCCGTTGCCAGCTTGCGCGCTGCATCGAGGGGAGATAAATCGAACAGTTGGGCAGTGAAGTCGATCACGTCGCCTGTGGCGTGACAGCCGAAGCAGTAATAGTAAGTATCGTTGATCTTCATGGAGGGCGTCTTATCCGGATGGAACGGGCAGCGGCACATGCCGTTTTGCCCGATCCTGACGCCGTAGTGTGCAGCCGCCTGTGGGACGGTTACGCGGGCCTTGAGGGTATCGTAAATTCTCGTATCATTCACTTCCTTGTATTTGTCGGTAAAAAAGGTATAGGGTCATCGGTCGTTCTCCCATGCTTTGCTCCAATTGCGTTCGTGGGCGCTGCGCTGGGACAGCAGCCTGTCAATTTCATCCGAGCCGAGCGTGCGGGTCAGCCTGTCCAGTTTGGAAACTTTCTCCTGCATGAGCTCATTGGGTTCTGCTTTTCGCTTCCAGTAGGTGGTTTTTCTGAGCATGTCGCTGTTCTTCTGACGCTCGGTGACCAGCAGGGCATAGATCTCTCTCAACTTGCGGACGAGCTTTTTGATGACCGGGAGAGCCTTGTTTTCGCGGTAGCTCCTGGCGGTTTCCAGCATCCCGGTGTCGGGCAGAAGCTCGTCTGCGGAACCCAGGCTTTGTACGAATGCTTTGACCTCTTTGTCGCTCTTCGCAAGTGCATCTATCTTCCTTTTTGCGGCTTCGACTTCATGCTCAGCCTCCTCCCGATTCGCTTGCGCCAGATGCACGGCTTGCTCCGCGCTTTGCTGCTGCGCCATAATCGCATCGAGGGCTTCCTGTTCCTTCATGACCTTGAACTGCACGGTGGTCAGGTGCTCCTCGGTGCTGCCGCGTTCGCCGCGCTCCACGTCGGTGTAGCCCGCAGCGAACATGGCGTCGTGGTACTGATCCTGCAAAACGCTGTAGGATTTCTTCAAAATGATCTTGCCGTTTTTCGTGCGCATGGGCTCTCCGAATTCGTCCAGCACAGGCTGGGACTGCCACTTCTTGCTGTGGCTGACCTGCATGATGATCTCCTTGACGGTGCCGATCAGCGCTGGGTCCTTGCAGCGCTTCGACCACAGAATTTGCTTTTCGACGACGGGCACATAGACCACGTGGAGATGATAGTGCCATACGTCGTAGCCGAGGGCTTTGCTCATGCCCTGGTTGCGCTCGTCGGCATGCATGACGGCGGAGAGGATGTACTGCTCGCCGCCGACAATATCGACGGCGGCTCTGTACGCTTCGGCGTAAAACGCCTGCGCAAACTCGTAGCCGCCGTGATTGTGGAAATACGCGGAGTTGACATCGAAAACCAGCTCGCCATAATGGACGGCGTCCTGCTTGAGTCCACGGGTGGAAATGGTGCCATCCTGCTCCATCTGCCGGAACATCTCCTGATAGCTGCCGGAGGGCGTCTTGAAATGGATGTTCATATGGCTGCGTTCGGGGACAATATCCTCGTTCCGGTAGCAGGTTTTCTGGCGTTCGTTGTGGGCTTCAGCGTCGGCGATATTGTTTTCGGTTCGGGGCTGGTTGCGGACGGTGGTGCGATCCACGCCATCGTTTCTTGCCATGGAAGCACCTCCTTTCTTTCGTGGGTGTGATGATGGTTCGTTTGGGGCACGGGGTGACGGTGGCGCGGCACTTTCTGCGAAAGTGTAACTACTCACTATGACACTTTCTGTCTTCCTGCGGAATCCAGCAAAGTGCCGTGGGCCAGAGCGCTCCGCCTCTGGACTCCGGGCAGGGACGCTGCCCTCTGCACACCCGGTAGGCGCTGCCGCCCTGCACTCGGCTCAAAGACAGGAAGCCATGCTTTTGACGGCATGGCTTCCTGCTTTGCGGGGTTGGTGCACGGTGGTGCGTTCTGGTGCCAAAGGTATCGTGCGATACGAAGCTGGAGATGGAATTGTAGTGCGTATGAGCACAAAAGAGCATCAGCAACCGAAGCTGTCCAGCGCGTCGTCGAGATCGTCGTCGTCAGGCTCATCACTTCGGATGGGAGAAGGAGCTGTCGAAGATGTGACTATGTTCAGCGTTTGCAGCAGATCGCCAAGCTGAACAGAGGGAGCTGCCAGCTCCTCCCGGACGATTGAGCGAATCGTCTCCCGCAGGCTTTCGTCTGCGGGTGCCTTGCCGTATGGAAAAACATGTACACCTGCGCTGGAGCTACGCATTCAGCCATCTTGCGTTGTTGCCGCACGGTAGAACCACTTGGACTGGCGCTCAGACAGTGTAGCCTTTATCCTCATACACACTTCAGCTTGCACCTCAGTCGTGGCCTGATGACTGGCCAACCTGGCGCTTTCCTGCCGTGCTATGTTCCCTGGTATCGGTTTCCCTCACAGGTCAGGCAGGTGCTTTCAGACATGGAGATTCGTCTGCTACCTTGCGATTGGTAGATTCATTGCAGCGCCTTTTACGGGCGTACGCCGTAGCCGTGGTCGATGCCAATGATTTGCATGTTCTTAAGATGTTTCATAAAGTACCTCTCTTTCGGTCGTTTGGAGTAAAAGTTATGTTTCTTATTCAGAATCTTTTACTTTTTGTCAATCCTTTTATCTTTATGGGTGTCCCTTGCCTGTTCCCGGCTAGAAACCTTGTTTGGCTCACAGTCAGTCCTGAAGAGGCGCTCGCTTCCGGGAAAGGTGCTTGCCAGGGGGACGCGGGGGTAACCGGAAGGTCATGGCGGTATATCGGGCAAAGGGCTTCGGGATGGGTTGTCAAGGTTCTGTGTTCTGTGGAACGCAGACAGTATACCTGACAAACCCCATGCTTTGGCCTATGTCCGAAACGATGGAAAACCCGCAAAAACCCCTGTCTTTCCACGCTTATGGAAATGTGGTATGATAGGGTTGAAACTGGTTATGGAGGCTGGAAAATGTACGTTCAACTGACAATGGCCGAGCGTCTGAAGGACCTTCGTGTGATCGATAAGAAGCTGACGCTGGAACAGCTGGCGGAGCAGACCGGCTTATCGAAGTCTGCACTTGGCAAATATGAGAGCGAGGATTGCGGCGACATCAATCACTACGCCATTCAGAAGCTGGCAAAGTTCTATGGCGTATCCACCGATTATCTCCTGGGCTTGAAGAACAAAAAAATCACTCAGATGTGGACGTGGCGTCCCTGCATCTGAGTGATGAAGTATTGGAGCTGCTGCGCAGCGGGAAGATCAATAACCGCTTGCTCTGTGAAATGATGACGCACCCCAGATTCCGCCAGCTGATGGCAGACATCGAGATCGTCGTAGATCGCATCGCGGATATGCGAATTCAGGATATGAACACGGTACTGGAAGCGGCGCGCCAGAAGGTCATGAAGGAATATGCGCCTGATGAGATGGATGTTTATATGCGCACGCTTGAGGTGGCGCAAATCAATGAGACGGATTACTTTTCGCATATCATTCATGAGGATATGGATGATGCAAAGAAAGCCGAGTTTTGAGACGGCATGCATCCTCAATGAACGGATGGAGCCTGCAACCTTGCATATCGGGGATAAACAGTAGGAATGTCACCATCATAGTCTCCTGATATTTCTTAATAAAACCAAACCGCCAGTCTCTAAATTGATTCTTCAGACAATCTTCAAACACCGTACAACCCAACTCCAAAGCGCAGAGGTATACTCGGTGTATCCCCGATGAAAGGGGAAAAAGGAGGTTGTACGATGAAAAAAGTGTTTTGTGTGTCTCTGCTTGCTTTGATGCTGGTGTGTCTGCTTTGTGCATCTGCGCTGGCGCAGACGACCGGCATCGCCATGGACGGCAAGGTGTACACGTTCACGGGTGGCGAGGGAACCTATCAGGCCGATGGAAAGACGTTCATCATCGGCGCGGAGTCCGTCATCATTCAGGAGCCGGGGTTCCCAGACCGCACGCTGGAGCTTGCTCGGACGCAAGACACAGCAATCTTGCTGGATGGACGGGATGGGCATCCTGCCGCTGCCGGGCAGGAAACGGACGATTCCACAGTCATCTGCGAAGGTACAGCAGCATACGAGGCTGCGGAGGCCATTGCGGTGTATACGCAATACTCCTATTCGTATCCAGAGAATAATGAAGCCTGGGCCAGGCGCTTTGAGCCGTATGCGGAATACGGATTAAGCTGCGACCCGGAAAGCCGGACGCTCATGTATCAGGGGCATCGGGTGCACTCCTTCACGGACGCCTACTCGGTGAGCGGCGGCGTGTGCACGATCATCGAATTTACGGACGAGCAGGGAACCATCGACCTGCGAACCGAGCGCGACCAGACCCGGCTGATTCGCCATGCGGACGGCTCGCTCAGCCCGGAGGGCCTGCTCACAGGAATCCGTGCGCTGACCGGGGAGGAATCCGCCGTGCGAAGCCAAGGCGGGAGCACATCCCAAACGACCGCCACCTCAGAGGGCGAAATGACTGCTGCCGAAAAGCAGGCCTTCTTCGCGCCCTACGCGGCATTTGGCCTGTGCTACGATGCGGCGAGCGATGAGATGGTCTTTCAGGGACAGCGTGTGCGCCGGTTTCTGGACATTCGCCAGAGCAATGGCGAACCGCTTGACAGCGGACGCTTCCATGGCAGCATGACGAGCATGGTCTGCTGCGATGACGATCAGGGAGAGGTCGATGTTGAGGTCATTCGGGATTATGCCAAACCGGACGCAAACGGCGATGGCGCTTTGATCGGCATGATGGCAGAAAGAGTGCGATAAATGCGAAACCTGCGAAGGGGCAATGGCTCTTTCGCAGGTTTGTGAATATTTCGGGAAATTCAGAAGAAATCCAAAAAGGTATGCTATACTGTCCTGTATAAGGAGGCGCAGGACATGTACCGTATTCTCATCGTTGAAGATGATTTTGATATTTCGGAGCTGCTTCAATCCTGGCTGACCGAAGCCGGGTATCAGACCGCTGAGGCGGAGGATGGACTGAAAGCGCTGGAGGTTTTTGAAAGCGGGCAATTTGACTTGGTGCTGCTCGACCTGATGCTGCCGAGGCTCGACGGCTTTGGCGTATGCGAATGGATTCGCAAAAGATCGGATGTCCCCATCGTGATGCTGACCGCGCTGGACGGCGAGGACGAGCAGCTTCGCGGCTACGATCTGCGGATTGACGATTACGTCACCAAGCCGTTCTCCATGCCCGTGCTGCTGCGTAAAATCGGTGCGATTCTCCGGCGATGCCGGGACGAGGATCGCCCGGACGCCAATCTGCTGCGCTACCGCGACCTGACGCTCGATCTGGACGCCTATACCGTCATGCGCGGCGACCGGATGCTGGAGCTGACCAACCGCGAGTTTGAATGCCTGCGGGAGCTGCTGCAAAATCAGGGGCGCGTGATGACCTACCAGATGCTTGTCAGCCGCATCTGGAATTATGACTATCTGGGCGACGATCGCGTGATTTACAGCCATATCAAGAATCTGCGCCGCAAACTGGGTGCGGATTACATCCGGACGGTCAGAGGGGTGGGCTATCGTGTGGACAAGGATTAAGCACAGCCTGACGCTTCGCATCTTTCTGATGACCTGCGGCCTGATGATCGCCGTCTGCGCTGCCACCTATGGCGCGATTGCGTATCTGACGCCGCTCACCTATACGAGCATTTTGCAGGAGGAGCTCGACCAAAAGACCGAAGCGCTCCTGACCGTGCTGTCCGGGCGGGAGCCGTCCGCGTGCGACGAGCTGCTTTCCACCTTTTGCAGGGAGACGGGCGCAGCGCTCCGCCTGTCAGACGAATACGGGCGAACTCTGTACGATACAATTTCGTCTGAGTCTTATCTCGTGGAAGACACCGCCGGGCGTGCGGCGATCACCACGGAAGACAGTGAAACGCTTGAACAGGATGCGGTTATGCAGGCCACGGAGACCGGAAATGCGATTGGTACGGCGGAAAATGCAATCGTTGAGAACATCATCAATCAGGTCACCGTCACCGATGCGTACATATCCGCCGATGAAGCAAGAACTCTTTTCTTCCGGGATGGAACGATGGGGTATTTGCTGGTTGTCGGCGGAAAAAGGGCTGTCAATCGAGCGTCGGAGGGCATGAAAAAGACGCTGCCGATTCTCGCGCTGCTGATCCTTGGTGTCTCGCTGCTGACCTCGTTCTTCTACGCCAGATGGATTACCCGGCCCATTGTGGACATCAGCCATATCGCCGCAAGCATCGCCGCGCTTAATTTCAGCTCCCGCTGGGCACAGCATCGCACGGATGAAATCGGAGCTCTGGGCGACAGCCTGAACACGCTTTCCGACAACCTTTCCGACGCGCTGACGGAGCTGAAAACCGCCAATGAACGCCTGCAGCAGGATATGGAGCGCGAACGGGACATGGAGCGTCAGCGCTCCGCGTTCTTTTCAGCGGCTTCGCACGAGCTGAAAACACCGGTGACGATCCTCAAGGGGCAGCTGAGCGGTATGCTGGCGCAAATCGGCGTATACCGGGACCGGGACAAGTACCTGGCACGGGCGCTTCAGGTGACCGGCAGGATGGAAAGCCTCATCAAGGAGATTCTGATCATCAGCCGAATCGAGGCCGGCAGCTTTGTCCTCAAAACGGATACGGTCAATCTGAGCGAGATGATGGAACGGCAGCTGGAGCTGGATGAAGAGCTGCTTGCGCAAAAGGGGCTGCACATTGAAAAGCACATGGCTTCGGACGTGACAATCCGGGGAAACCAGGATCTCCTGACCAACGCGCTGGACAATGTTCTGATGAACGCCATCCTCTATTCCCCGCAGGGCGCGAGCATCCGCATTTTGCTGGATGCGCATACGATGACGATTGAAAACACGGGTGTTTCCATCCCGGAAGAAGCTCTGCCCCAGCTCTTCACGCCGTTTTACCGCGTGGAGCAGTCCCGCAGCCGTCAATCCGGCGGGAGCGGACTGGGGCTGTATCTGGTCAGGCTGATTCTCGAACTGCACAACGCCTCCTGTGAAATCAAGAATTCGGAAGATGGCGTTGTGTTTTCTGCGTGGTTTACTTAATTTCCGACAGGAATTGTATGAACTGCATGGCCGCTGTTTTCCAACAATTAGTGCAAAGAATGTGTGGTTGCCTTTACAATGTGTTCATAAAGCTCTTTTTAGCTGCCTATTGGCGTGATCAGAGCCAATAGGCTGCGGTTTTGTCGAGAAACAGTTTCCGTTCCTTCCAGTCCGGCATCAGCATCGTGAGAAAGGCATAAAACTGCCTGGAGTGGTTGGGGTGAACCAGATGGCAAAGCTCGTGCATGACGACATATTCAATGCAGTGCCTTGGTGCTTCGAGGAGACGCTTGTTCAGTGTGATGATTCCCTTCTTCGCCAGACAGGATCCCCAGCGCGTTTCCATGTCCCGGATTCTCAGAGAAGGCTTCTGCACGCCGTATTTTTGAAACGACGGATACAGCGCATCCATCACGTCGCCAAATACCGTTCTGCACTGCTGATCCAGGAATCTGCTGACGATACGCCGCTTCTTTTCTGTATCAGAGAGATCCCGAACGCCCAAATGAATATAGATGCCGTCCGCTGAAATGGAATCCTTTGCGGCCTGTGTGACCCGCAGGCGCAGGCCTCGCCCCAGAATGTTGAATGTTTCGCCGCTGACATACTGCTTCGGTTGAGGTCTGTATTGGGCCATCTCATGGAAGTGGTTAAGGGCCTTCAGAATATACGGGGCCTTGCCGGCGACAAAGGCGTCGATTTCCTCGCAGGGGACGCCCGGATCTGCTGAAACCCACACGCTGCCATCCTTCCGCACCCGCAGATTGAGGTTTTTGACCTGCTTTCTTTCAAGACTGTATAGGATTTCGCGCCCATCGGCGGTTATGGTTCGTTGGCAGGTGATGTCCATCGCTCAGAACCTCCGCAGGGCAACAGTCTTGACATTGTCGATGATCTTGTCGATGAGATCGAACGAGAGCTTCAGACCATGCTCCTTTTCGTATTTGTAGAACAGATCGTCGATGTCCTGCGAAATGCGGTCGTGGATGGTCTTGTTGTTCGTCCAGTCCACCTGACTGTGGGAGGCGACGATTTTTGTGATCTCCTCGGAAACCTCTGCAACGAAATCGGGTGTAATCCGTTCGTCCTCCACCTCGTCAAAGAGTGCGGTCAGCACACCGAAAAAGGCCTGTGCGTGAACATTATTCTTGATGCGCTCCGGATAGCTGACGGTGCTCCTGCCGGCATGATAATCCTCCATAATGGTGCGCATCTTGGCAAGGTATTCGGCTTCGGAGATGACCTTTTCCTTGTAGAGCGCAAGGGCGTCCCTGATCCGCTTGGAGAAGCTGTCATAATAGGCGGGATTCTCGTCGCGCTTCTCGCTGATGCTTCGGGTCATCCGGCTGGCTATCGCATCAGCTTTTGACCGCAGCGAGCCCAGCTCCTCAAGCTCCTTTTCAAAGTCGTCCTTGTTCAGAATGTCGATGGGGCTTGTGATCTTCTTCAGCCCGGCGACAGACAGGTGCGTGTCGAGCAGATTCTGCATCAGCGGTTCATACTCGGCGTTGTCGATGGCGTCGCAGTACTGGAGCTTGACGCTGCGGCGAACCTTTGAAAAGAAGATGAACGTGTCCTGATACTTCTGCCGTTCCTCCTTGCCAAGCGCGTTGTATGCCTGCTCCGCATTCAGCACCAAATGCAGCGCCCGGCCGAAGGCGCAGAGCAGGGTATAGAAATCCTGACGCACCTTATCATCGGCGAGGAACACCTCGACGGCTTCCGCATCGCTGATGCTGCCTACCGGGGCAAAGAGCTCTACCAGCTGCGTATAGGCGCTGCGGAGATTCCCGATGGCAGACATCACATCGACCACGACGCCCTTCAGATCGCCGCCGTCGAAGTTCTCCAGACCAGCGCCACTGTACATGTCCATGGCGGTGTCGAGCTTTTCAATCAGGCCGCGGTAATCGACTATCAGGCCGTAGTCCTTGCCCTCGTGCAGGCGGTTTGTCCTCGCGATGGCCTGCAAAAGGCCGTGCTCCTTGAGCTCCTTGTCGATGTAGAGCACCTGACACAGCGGCGCGTCGAAGCCAGTGAGCAGCTTGCTACACACGATCAGGATGTCGATTTCGCCATTGCAGAACCTGTTCTTGATGGCCTCCTCGTAGCGGTCGGCATCCCCATACTGCCGCATCATTTTGCTCCAGAAGGAAACGACCAGGTCGTCCGCGCCCTCGTCGGCATCGTCAACGCCTTCGCGCATGTCGGGCGGCGAGATAACGACGGCGCAGTTCAGGTCGCCGAACTGCTCGAAGCACTCCAGATAGCGGATCGCGTCGCGCTTGTAGTTGGTGGCGAGCATGGCCTTGAAGCCGGTATCCTTGTAGCCCTCGATGAAGTGTTCGCTGATGTCCAGCGCGATGCGCTTGATGCGTGCGTCGGTGGAGGTTAGGCGACGAATGCTGCTCCACTTCCTGCGCAGATCCTCCCGCTGCGCCTCCGTCAGGCGGCGGGTGGTTTGCTTAAACCAGAGGTCGATATTTTCTTCGTCCACCTTTTGCTCGACAAAGCGCCCCTCATAGATCAGGGGGACAATCGCGCCATCCTCCACGCCGTCCCGGATAGTGTACTTGTGAATCAGCCTGCCGAACCGGGCCATGGTGTTCTTTTCGCTTTTCATCAGCGGCGTGCCGGTGAAGCCGATGTAGCAGGCGTTGGGGAATACGCTGCGCATCCGGGTCGCCATGAGGCCGTAGTTGGAGCGGTGGCTTTCGTCCACGAGCACGAAGATGTCGCGGGAGGGGTTTTTGACCTCCTGCCGCTCGACGGTATTGAACTTGTTGATGATACTGGTGATGACGTCCGCCCGGGCGCTGTTTACCAGCTCCACCAGATGACGTCCGCTGGTCGCGCGGGCGGGGGTTAGCCGCGTATGGGCGAAGGTGGCGGCAATCTGCGCGTCCAGCTCCTTGCGGTCCGTGACGATGACCACGCGGGGATGGCAGCCCTTCAGCTCCATCAGGATATACTTCGCCAGCATGACCATGGTCAGGCTCTTGCCGCTGCCCTGCGTATGCCAAATGACGCCGCTCTGGCGGTTGCCGTGCTCGTCGCTTTCGGCGATGGTCTTCATGATTTCCCGGACGGCGAAGAACTGCTGATAGCGGCAGACCTTCTTCACGTTGGCGTCGAAGAGAATGAAATAGCGAATCAGCTCGAACACGCGCTCGCGGCTGAACAGCGAGACGGTGTTTCTGTCCTGTTCGGTGGGCATGCGATCCGGGACGAGTGCTTTCAGCCGGGTTTGCAGCCAATCGGCATCCTGCTCCTTCCATACGCTCCAGAACTTTTTGGGCGTGCCGACTGTCGCATATTTGACGGCGTTCTTGTTGGTCGCCACGACGAGCTGCGCAAATTTGAAGAGCTGCGGGATATACGCCGCCTGCTGGTTGCGGATCATCTGCCCGACAGCTTCATCCACGGGAATATGCGGAGCCTTGCACTCGATGACGGCAAAGGGGATGCCGTTGATGAACAGCACGATATCCGGGCGTGCGTTGTGCTGCCTGTCCCGGCTGTCCACGGCGAATTCCTCCGTGACGTGGAACACATTGTTCTGCGGATTGTCCCAGTCGATATATCGGAGGTTAAAGCTGAGCATTTTGCCGTCGCCGACGGTCTCCGGATAGCTTTTGCCCAGCAGCAGCGCGTCGTAAATCTTTTCGCTGGTGCGCACGAGGCCGTCCGTCAGCGGTTCGTCCAGATCCTCCATGGCGCGCTCGATGTTGGCGGCGGAGAACTCGTTTTCCGCGCCCGCATAGACATAGCGGTTGAGCCTGCGGAGCTGGCCGCGCAGGATGTCCCGGAGCAGCACATGATACCGGCTGCCGCGCTGCTTGTCGCAATCCGCCGGGGAAATGTAGGTGTAGCCCATGGCCTCAAACAGCGCAAGGGCGGGGCGCTGGCTTGCGTTGATTTCCAGATAGGCGTCTTTGTCCATGGAGAGACCTCCTTTCGCAAAGGGGTTATATGCAGGAATAGCGGGGCAGGGGGCTGCCTCGCTTTCCCGAATGGTTACTTTTCTTTTCGTACACCCTTGAACGGCGTACCGTCCTGCTTGACATCCATGAAGCGGCCGGTATTGGTGTCTCTCTTGACCCACTGCTCTGTCTTGGGATTGTAGGTTTGAGAGCGTTCCCGCACCATTCCGTTACGATGTCCATCGCCCTTAGGGGGATTCGTTGCCATAGCTTTCACCTCCTTTCACAACGTTCCAATCATTGCGCCCTTAAGCGTTTCAGAGATGACAGCGGTAGCGATTTCCTTTACCACATCCAGTGTCATGGGAAGCGCCTTGTTTTTGATCAGGCCTTTTGTCTTGTTCCAGATGGTATCCTCACGAATTTTATCAAGAAAGTCATGGCCTTCCCATGTCAACGAGCCGACACCAAAGCCAACAATGTGATTGCTTGCAAAGAGTGCTTTGTAGTTGGTGATAAGCCCGGCTTCTTTCAGTATCTTACAGTGATAGGCAACTTGTTCCATTGTGTATTCTGGAATTTTAAGGTTATGCAATGCCGTATCTACATACTGTTCTTCAATAGCAAAGAGAATTTTTCTGCACAACTCCATATCTCTTTTCATGTCTTTACCCTCACAATCCCCGTCAGCAGAAGCTGCATCAGGGCTTTTTTCTGTCTTTTCATTTCCTCCAGCTTACGCTGATGAAGGGTGATAAGGTCGCTTAGTTTGTCCAAATATCGGGCAATTGCTGTTTGTTCAGCCTTTGACGGATACACAAAACCGAGAGTAAGAAACTCCTCGTAGCTTATACTGCGCCCATCACGGATGCCATAGGTTACTGTTTCTAATCGCTGGATAAACGACTTAGATGTAAACACATATTTCCAATACTCTGAGTCGTGCTTTTCAGGCTCAGAAAAGCCAAAAACCGTGTAAGCAGGTGAGGTTATGCCTTCTATTGCAGAATGAGCGAACCCACCTTGAAAAGAACGAAGGTGTATCACAAACTGCCCCGGCAATACTCTTTTATAGCCGGCTTCATTTTTCTTGTCGTGGAATATATTGATGCTGTTTTCATCTCTGCGAATCATTCCACGGTCTTGTGTTGCTGACAAAACAGGAAGTTCTGGATAACCTTTATCCGCAGTTGATACAAACAGCTCTTTTGCCTTACGCTGTTCCCAATCGCCCGTAAAGCCGGGGAACCTCGTTTCCGGAACCTTTTGCCCCTTCCGCGGGAACATCTTTTCCAGACAGCCCTTTTTGAACCTTTTCAGTTCCTCGATTTTGCGCTCTTGCAGTTCGATTGCCTTGTCCTGCGTGGAGAGGATTTCGGCAATCTTCTTCTGTTCGTCAAGCGGCGGAAGGACAATTCTGCTTTTCATGAAGCGGTCTTGTCCGAGGGTTCTGTTTCGGCCTGCTCCGCCGGGAGAAGCAGCTTCAAGAATGTCCGTTCCGCGCTTGGTGAGCAGGTAGGCAATGAGATAATCAATGTCAATGCTTCCATTGATCGGACGATACATGGGAAAACGATGGGAACCAATCATGCCCGCTTCTGCCTGTGTAGTCTTTCCGATGGCTTGTTCCCAGGCAAAAACGATGTTCAGAATAAAGCAGTCAGGTTCAATCCAAAACACGGATTTATTGCCCAAGGAGTCCCCTGTAACGGGTTCCTTATAGAATAATCCCTTTCCGTGAGAGCGTATTCCAATTTGTGTATACATCTCATTGGCTTGTACTTCGACTGGGTGTTCCACGCACTCAAGACATTCAGCTATCGTGCGGACTGACCAGCTCTCAGGTAAGATGCCGGCCTTTGTTTTCTTGTATCCCTCCGGCACAATCCCCTGCCGGATTTGTTCGATTCGTTGTTTGACTTCGGGTGTCATACGTTCACCTCATTCAGGCTCATTTGCCGTTGATGCGCTTCTTCTGCTCGCTCTCAATCTGCCTGATGCTCTTTTTCGGCGTCGGCAGGTCTTCCGGCATGGTGCCGCCCAGCTCGGCGATGGTTTGCCTGACCTTCCTGCCGACCTCGTAGTGGGTTTGATTAGCCTTTTCCTTGCCTCGAATATTCTCGCGACGCAGCTTTTCGTCTGTCTGCGTAGCGCGGAACAGGTTAGCAGCCAGCTCGGTGCTGCCCATGTGGTCGAGGATTTTCTCGTTCTTTTTCAAGCCTTTGCGCTCGTGGATTTCCTTTACGCCAAGCCCTCCGTACAGCCCCTGATACCCTTTGTTCTGGAAAATGGCGAAATCCCGACCCGCCTCGACGCCGGCCATCTGCGCGGATTCAATCTCGTTGTTCATAGCCCCAGCTCCTCCATGTACTTCGCCATCTGCGCCTGCACCTGCGAAAGCTCCGCCTCGATGCTGGCGATATTTCGCTTCACCTCGTCAATGTCCACCAGCTCTTCCTCCTCGAAGGTGTCCACATACCGGGGGATGTTCAGATTGTAGTCGTTCTCGCGGATTTCAGCGCGGGAGGCGCGGTAGCTGTACTTGTCCACCTTCGCCTCGCGCGCCTCGTAGGTGCTGACGATGCGGGCAATATCGCTGTCCCGCAGGAGGTTCTGGTTCTTGCCCTTTTCGTAATTGCCCTCGCCGGAGGCGTCGATGAACAAGACGTCGTCGCGGGTGCGGCCCTTTTTGAACACCAGAATGCAGGCGGGGATACCCGTGCCGTAGAACAGGTTCGCGGGCAGGCCGATAACCGCGTCCAGCAGGTTCATTTCAACCAGCTGCTTGCGAATCTTGCCCTCGCTGGCACCGCGAAAGAGCACGCCGTGGGGCAGCACGACGGCCATGCGCCCGTTCTCCGCATCCAGACTGTTAAGCATGTGGAGCACGAAGGCATAGTCGCCCTTGGAGGAGGGCGGAACGCCCCAGTCGAACCGATGGTGTTCGTCCAGAGAGGCTGTCATTTTCTCCGGCTTCTTTCCTTTTTCATCCGGACCGGCCTTCGAGAGGAAGCCGCTGTCCCATTTGTCCAGACTGAAGGGGGGATTGGCGACCACCACCTGGAACTTCATGAGCTTGTCGTCCTCAAGGTTCTGCGGATTGGAGAGCGTGTCGCCCTGCCAGATGCGGGCGTCATCCACGCCGTGGAGGAACATGTTCATCGTGCAGAGCGCCCAAGTCTGGGCGTTCAGCTCCTGACCATAGACGGCAACCTTGCCGCTGGGCACCTTTTTGTAAGCTTTGAGCAGCAGGCCGCCGCTTCCGCAGGTGGGGTCGTAGATGCGGTCGTTTTCCTGCGGCTTGACGAGCGAGGCCACCAGCTCGGAAACCTGACTCGGCGTGAAGAACTCGCCGCCTTTTTTGCCTGCGTCGGAGGCAAAGTTGGCGATCATGTACTCATAAGCGTCGCCGATGATGTCTGCAGAGCCGAGCTGACCGGGACGAAGATCGAGGTCGTGGAAGTCTTCCAGCAAGTTGCGGAGTGTCGCGTTCTTTTCCTTGACGTCGCCGAAGTCAACCTGGGAGTTGAAGTCGATGGCGCGGAACACGTTGCGCAGCTTTCCGCTGTTGTGATCCTCGATGTGGGAAAGGGCGACGTTGATCTTCTGGCCGATCTCTGTATCCGTGCGGTTTTCGTACAGATAATCGAAGGTGGATTCCCTGTCGAGGGAGAACCGCTCCCGGCTCATGGCGCGCTCGACGCGCCGTTCGTCACCGTCGTACTGCTCCATGTACAGGGCGCGTCTTTCGAGGGTGACGTCGCTCAGGTATTTTACGAACAGCATGGACAGGATGTAGTCCTTGTAGCGGGAACTGTCGATTTTTCCCCGGAAGCTGTCGCAGGCCTTCCAGAGAACGCGTTCGATATCGTTGCGGGTCGTCATGGTGCATACCTCATTTCATGGTCGAATGTACATTGCGGATCAGCAGATCGTAGTAGCGCTCCTTCTCTGCCGACAACTGGCGAAGCAGCGCCGTCTCCTTTTTCGCCAGCAGATGCAGTTCGGCGATTTTCTGCTGCTGGAGGATGGACAGCGGGGGAATTTCAAATTCGGAAAAGAATCTGGCGTTGATGGCGCCCAGCATGTTGCTGCTGGTGTTTTCATAAATGGCTTTCCTGATCTTCGGCGTGTTGATCAGCCAGACCAGATATCCAGGCAGGAGCCTGCTTCGATCAACACGGATGATGACGAAGTTTGATGAAACGACCATGCCGGCGGATGCTTCGTCGATGAGAACAGCGGTGTACGGCGAGGTCAGGCGGATGATGACGTCGCCGATCTGTGTCAGGTACTCCGGTGATAACTGCTCCGCAGCGTCAAAACCATCCAGCTGTTCCATGTCGATGTATCCGTTTGGGTGGATGGCGCGAAAGCTCAGTAGGGGATACCGCATCTTGACGGGGGCGCCTTTGCGCGCCTGTTTTCTGGATAAAACCAGCCCGCTTCGGACGGTTGCCAGTTCGCCTAACTTCATGGGTTCACCTCGATTTGTCATGAGCAATAAATAACAGGTATGGACCTTTAAAATCCTTTTCGCTGATGGCAGTATAACATGAAATCTCCATTTCGTCAACAAGAAATTTGTCACGAAGAAAAAATGACATAGAACGACGTCCTATCAATCCATCGGATTCGTTTCTGGCTCAGATTTACATCGGTTCAATTTATTAAACCGGATCGAGCGGGTAGTATTCCCCGACCGATCCGGTTTGAAATCTTTACGCAATCATCCCAAAGAACCTCAGTGCATCTTCAATCGCCTTTTCCTTATCCAGCGGGCAGATCAGCATCTTGCGCTCTCGGATTTCGCCTTGTTGTAGCACTCGCGCTCGATAATCCCATGCTTCCGTTTTACCTGTGCGATGTATAGCGGCGTGACGTTCAAGCCGGTCTGTTCCTTCACGCGCGCCTGAATCTCGCCGTAGGTCGCCTTGCTCTCAGCCTTGGTGACGGCCAACTCGTCCGCGTCGATGCCGACCTTGACGATATCATCCGGCTTTTGTTGGACCAATGACATAACAGTCTCCACCCCGCTCGTCCAGCAGAACATATCGACGCTCTGCACCTTCTGCACCCTGTACCCCTTCTCCACAAACAGCGCCGCGTCGCGCGCCTGCGTGGCGACGTTGCAGCTCACATACACCACGCGCTTCGGGGCGGCTTGCGCAATCGCGTCAATCACGGCGGGTTCAACGCCCTTGCGCGGCGGGTCAATCACAATCACGTCCGGGCGCAATCCTTCCGCCACCAGCTTCGGCAGCAGCGCCTCCGCCGCGCCGCAGCGGAAATTCACGTTCCCGATGCCGTTGCGGACGGCGTTCTCCTTCGCGTTCTCAATCGCCTGCGGAACAATCTCGATGCCCAGCGCCTCGCGGCAATGGCGCGCCATCATCAGCGTAATCGTGCCCGCGCCGCAATACACGTCGCATAGGCGCTCGTCGCCCGTCAGCTCGGCAAAATCCAGCGCCGTCTGGTACAGCACTTCCGTCTGCGCCGGATTGACCTGAAAAAACGCCGCCGGGCTGATTTCAAAGCGCAGGCCGCACAACTCGTCCGTCAGCGTGTCACAGCCGTAGAGGGTGCGGAAGTGCCGACCCATGATGACGTTCGTGCGCTCGCGGTTTTCATTCAGAATGACGCTGACCGCCCCCGCCGCCTTCAAGGACGCAACCAGCTCCCCCTCGTGCGGAATCTCGCCGCCGTTGATGACCAGCACCGCCATTGCTTCGCCTTTTCGGTTGACGCGGACGACGATGTGCCGCACCAGCCCCGTGTGCGTCTCCTCAACGTACGGTTCGACGTGAAAGCGCTTCATCCACCCCAGTACGCGGCGGCAGATTTCGTCCGCCGGCGGCATGGCGTTCGTACATTGCGCAATCGGGATAATATCGTGGCTGCGCGGCGCGAAAAAGCCCGCCACGGGTTCCTCCACCGTTCCGCCGACAGGCAGCGCCGTCTTATTGCGATAGTGCGATGGATCTGCCATGCCCAGCACCGGGGGCACGTCGATGTCGATATGCCCGATGCGGCGGAAGCAGTCCTGCACCTGCTGGCGTTTCGCTTCCAGCGTCGTTTCGTAGGTCATATGACGCCCCGTGCAGCCGCCGCAGCGGGGGTATGCCGCGCAATCCGGCGTTTTCCGGGCGGGTGACGCCGTCAGCGGCTTTCCCTCCATACGCCCGAACGCGAATCGGGACTGCACCTTGACGATGCGCACCCTCGCCGTCTCGCCGGGCAGCATCCCCGGCACAAAAACGGCCATGCCGTCGGCGCGGCACACGCCTTCCAAGTCCGCCCCAAGGCCATCCGCCGTCAAGGTCAGCAAATCGTTCTTCTTCATCCGCTTCGTCCCCTTCCTGTGTTGGCTTCCATTATAACAGGGTCGCCTGATTTTGACAAGAAGGCGCAGGGATTTCGCGCCTGCGGGCGCGACAAGGGGGCTTTCCGATCGCCCCCTTGACCCCTTCGGGTTCGCCACTCAAGTTACTTTTGGGTGTGCGTTTCTTGATTTTTCCGTTCCCCGGATAAACACGCGGACACAGCATGAAGTTGTCACCAATTGAATCGCGCAGAAGGGTCAAGGGAGGGGACTTCGTCCCGTTTCATTCTCCCTCCGTCAAAGAAAATTTTTCTGAACCCCTTGCAATCGCGCGAATTGTGATGTATAATCAATAACTGGCACATCCTTGCGCTGCACAGGATGCAGCGCCAAAAGTCCAAGAGGAGGTGAAAATGATGAATAGGTATGAACTGACCTACATCATCGATACTGCACTGGAGGAAACCGCTCGCAAGGAACTGATTGAGAAGGTTTCTGCTCTGATTGCTGCTAACGGTGGTGAAGTGGAGAAGGTTGATGAGGAACCGTGGGGCAAGGGCGCAAAGCGTCTGGCCTACCCCATCAACTACAAGACCGAAGGCTGGTACGTGCTGGTGACCTTCAAGGCGCCCGCTGACCTGCCCCGTGAGCTTGAACGCAATCTGGAGATTTACGACGACGTGCTCCGCTATCTGGTTGTGAAGCTGGAAGTCAAGCGCAGCAACGTGAAGCCCCGCGCGCCCAAGGCTGCTCCCGCTGTGGAAGCGCCCGTGGAAGCCGCTGAAACCGTCGAAGCTCCCGCTGATGCCGAGTAATCGGATTTCAGCAATGACCTGTTAAAGAGGATAAGCAGATGAACAAGCTGACGATCATTGGTAACTTGGCTCGTGATCCTGAACTTCGTACTGTGCGCGACGGCATCAGCGTCTGCGATTTCACGGTTGCAGTGAATCGCCGCGGCAGCCGTCAGAACACCGCAAACGGTCAGTCGGACGCGGATTTCTTTCGTGTAACGGCATGGCGTCAGTTGGGTGAACTGTGCGCGAAGTATCTGGCAAAGGGACGCAAGGTCTGCGTTGTCGGACCTGTGTCCGCGCGTACCTATACTGCCAATGACGGCACGACCCGCGTATCCTTGGAGGTCACGGCAGACGAAGTCGAATTCCTGTCCAGCCGCATGGATGACGGTGCTCCGGCATACAACAATGCCGCGCCGTCCGCAGCCGCTGCTCCCGCGCCTACCGCGCAGAACAATGGCTTCACGGCGGTCGAAACCGACGAACTGCCTTTCTAATCGGCTGAAAAAGTGCCGAATTGCGATTTCAAGTGAATGAAAAGGAGGTCACACTCATGTCTGAAGAACGCTCTGAGCGTCGTCCGCGTCCGCGCGGAGGTCGTCGTCCCCGTCGGAAGGTCTGCTCCTTCTGCGTGGATAAGATTGAATACATTGATTACAAGGACATCAACCGCCTGCGCCGTTTCGTCAATGAGCGCGGCAAGATTCTGCCCCGCCGCATGAGCGGCAACTGCGCAAAGCATCAGCGTCAGTTGTCCGAGGCTATCAAGCGCGCCCGTGCCATCGCGCTTCTGCCCTACACGGTGGACTAATCGTGTCTTCAAGCCCCTGCATGTGCAAGCATGTGGGGGTTTTCCAATTGTCCGAATAGGAGGATGCTTCTCATGGAGCTGCTTTCTGCCAGCCGCGGCTTTCTCAAATGCAATTTCCACTGCCACACCACTTGCAGCGACGGCCGCCTGTCCCCCAAGGACGTCATGGCTGCCTATCGCGCGCTGGATTACGACGTGCTCGCCATCACCGACCACCGCAAGGTGACGCGTCCCGCCGCCGATGAAATTCCCGCCGGGCTGACGCTTATTCCCGGCACCGAGCTGGATTTCCTCCTGCCGACACAGGCGGTGCATCTGCTGGGTCTAGGCGTTTCGCCGGATATTGCTGATTGCTGGAATCCAAACGGCACACCGCAGCAGGCAATTGACAGCATCCGCGCGTGTGGCGGACGCGCTGTGCTGGCGCATCCCGCCTGGTCGCTGAACACGACGGAATTGATGTGCTCCTTCCGCGGGCTGAGCGGCGTGGAAATCTTCAACAGCGTTTCCTCCGTGCCCACAAACGCCTTGCGCGGGGATTCCGCCGCCATGCTTGATCCTGTTTTCGCCAATGGACAACTGCTCAACTGCTTTGCCAACGATGATTCGCACCGCTACGAGGGCGAATGCGGCATGAGCGCCACAATGCTCAACACCAATGACCGCAGTGTCGCAGGCATTCTGCGCGCCATTGACGAGGGACGGTTCTACGCCACGCAAGGGCCGGAAATTCGCGAACTTTCGTTGACGGATGGCGTGGTGCATATTGCGTGCTCGCCGGCAAAGTACATTATTTTTTACAGCAACGAGGTGTGGATTCCGAATCGCACACGGGCGCTGGAAGGGCAGACCAGTGCGGATTATGTGGTTTCGCCGCGGGAGACATTTGTGCGGGTACAGGTTGTGGCGGAGGATGGGAAATCCGCATGGACATCGCCAATTAAATTGGGATAAGGTTGGGCGCGTCCGCAGATGCTCCCCCAACTTGCTCTACCAACTACTCGCACATTGTCGTGCCAAATGGGCGCGACCGACCAGCATGGGAGAAGATTTTCTCTCGGTGCTGGTCTTTTTGATTGCAGAGGAAATCAGTTGCAAATCTCCCCCCGTTCTATTTTCCTCATCCACCGCATACACTGTATCATCACCCGAAGGGGAAAGGAGAAAAAACGCATGTTGATTGATACCATTGCCCTCGTGCTGACCATCATCGGCGCGATTAACTGGCTGCTGGTCGGCGTGTTCCAGTTCGACATCGTGGCGTGGCTGTTCGGCGGGCAGGGCGCGATTCTCAGCCGCATCCTATACACCATCATCGGCGCGGCCGGCGTCTGGTGCATCACGCTGCTGTTCAAGAACAATAGAAGTACTTGACCCCGGCGGCAAAAGGCCCTACAATAGGAGGTGATGAATTTTCTCCCGAAAGGATGAAGTGCCATGAGCAATGACCTGTTTGCAGGCATCGGCGTTGTGCCGGGGACGTTCCTGCTGCCGCGCCCAGATGCGAATTGGACGGCGTGGGCGTGCGTCGCGTGCGACCAGTACACGTCCGAGCCGGAGTATTGGCAACGGGTAGACACGCTGGTTGGGCATCAGCCGTCCACCTTGCGTCTGATTCTCCCTGAATGCGACCTGCCCGCGCCACCAGAGCGCATCGACGCGATTCACGCTGCCATGCGCGACGCGCTGAACGTCCTGCACCCCGGTGTGACGGACGGCTTCGTGCTGCTGGAGCGCACCACGTCCACCGGCAAGCGGCTTGGGCTTGTCTGCTGCGTCGATTTGGAGCGGTACCGCTACGACGGCGCAAAGACCCTCATCCGCCCGACCGAGGAAACCGTTGCGTCGCGCCTGCCCGCGCGTCTTGCCGTACGGAACGGCGCACCGCTGGAGTCCAGCCACGTCATGCTCCTGCTGGATGACCCGCAGCGCACCGTCATCGAGCCGCTCTACGCCCGCCGCGACCAGCTTTCCCCGCTTTACGACTTCGACCTCATGCAGCAGAGCGGCCATGCACGCGGCTGGGCGGTCACGTCCGACGCGGACAAAGCCGCCATCGCCGCCGCCTTGAATCGCTTAAAAGATGCTCTCGGCGCAGACCCGCTTCTCTTCGCCGTCGGCGACGGCAACCACTCCCTCGCTACCGCGAAAAAATACTACGAGCAGCTCAAAGCGACCCTTCCCGCCGAGGAAGCCGCCGTTCACCCTGCTCGTTACGCGATGGTTGAGCTGGTCAACATCCACGACGATGCGCTGATTTTTGAGCCTGTTCACCGTGTGCTGACGAACGTCCATCCGGCGGATGTTTTGGCGGACTGGTCAGCCTACTGCGCCGCGCACGGGATGGTGCTGTCTTTCGTTCCGCCGGATGCGGATGCACAGGAACTTCGCGTCGTTTCCGCGTCGGGCGAACAGACGGCGTTCATTGCCCACCCGGACGGCGCGCTTCCCGTCGCGACGCTCCAGCGCTATCTGGATGACTTTCTGCGCCGCCACCCCGAAGCCGCGATTGACTACATTCACGGCGACGAGGTACTTCGCCGCCTGAGCCGCGCGGACGGCGCGATGGGCTTCCTGCTGCCTGCGCTGAACAAGGCGGATTTCTTCCCGGCGATTGAGCAGCTTGGCATCCTCCCGCGCAAGACCTTCTCGATGGGTCACGCGCACGACAAGCGCTTCTACATCGAGTGTCGAAAGATTCTTTGATTTGCAAAAAAGTTATCCACAATCCCTGCACACCATGAGGACAACCAAAAGCCCCTCGACGGATTTTGCTTCGTCGAGGGGCTTCGTTTATGTTTTGGGGAACGTTGCACGCCCAGCCTTCTCCTTTGGGAACGTTGGCTGAGCGCAGCGAAATTGGATGAGATGGGTGCTGCAACGGGGAAACCCAGTAACATGGTTATGCACTGCGAAGCGCGAAAATCCCCTGCTTCCGCATGTTTATCCCTGTTGACCTTAGGCTTACCCTTCCCCCAATTTTTCCTTCAATTCCGCGAGGTGCCCTGCTTCCTCCCGCACAATCTCCAAAAACGCTGCCTGCGCCTCCCCCTCACACTTCTCCGCGAATTTCGTATATGTCTCCACCGCATTCGCTTCGCTCTCCATCGCATACCGATAGAGTCCCGTCAGCGTCGTCAGCGCATCCTCCCGCGCCATTTCCGTTACGCCGCCGCGGAATAGCACATCCGCCGCCATCGCCTGCAAAAGCACCTGCTGTTCCGCCGAATTGACGGTCTTGTCCCACATTTCGGTAAAGCGCTTCAAGTGCCGCCGTTCGTCGCCCAGAATGTCCTCAATGCCCTTGCGAACTTCCTCGTCCTTCGCCAGCAGCAGCGCACGCTCGTAAGTCCGGATAGCGCGGCGCTCCATTTCCATCGCGACGGTCAGTGCCTGTCCCTGATGCTCAATAATCACTTTTGCACACCCCTTCCACAGGAAATTCCCATGTATTCCACAGCTGTTCACTGTTTTTCCACAGACTTATCCACAGTTTCCACATTTCTGGGAAGGCTAACAGCCTGTTAATCCACAATATCCACAGTGTTATCCACATGCCCCGTTGATAGTTTTTTTCTGCGGAAAAGTCCGCAAAGCCAGTAAAATCAACGGTTTGCTCGTTTATACTATTTCCAGATAAGAATGCGCCAAGGTGCGCAGGTAAATCCGAGAATCGTATTACCAAAATCAAATTGGGATTCCCCTGCCTGTGGGCAAAGGAATCCCGTCTGTGCTTATTTGGCTTGGAAAACGGTATTGAGCTTTGCAACCAGCTCTTCAACGTCGTTGCCATGCACCATCGCGGCTTCTTCGAGCGTTTCCGCCGTCGAATGCGGGCAGAACAGGCAGTGCATCCCCATATCGGTGAAAATCTTCACCACCGCGTCCATCGCCGCGTCCGAGCAGGAGCGCAGCACTTCGCCTACGGTCATATCCTTGTTAATCATGCGTGGAACTTCCTTTCCCGGCGCACGATTGGGCGCGCCGCTCTTCTATGATACCCCGGAAAGGCGCATCTGTCAACCCTTTCGACAGGAAAATCACTCCATATCCACCGGCAGGTCAGAATCGTTAAACGGATTCTCGCCGTCGTATGCTTCCAGCTGCACCTTCTTGTTCCGGGCGACTGGCGCGCTGGTGACGGACTGCATGTGAACAGTCATGTTCTCCTGCTCATCAAATTCAAGCAGAATCATGTCGCCGGGTGTCGTCATGGCGATAATCTCCGTCTGCGGCGAACGGCTTCTCCGCGCGTATTCGCGGATGACCTCCGCCCGCTCCCAGAAATGCATAGGAATCATCAGCCGTGGCTTGACGACCATCGCGAAATAGTTCGGCCCCGCGTCGAACATCATGCCCAGCCGCGGATCTACCGGGAAGAACGCCACATCAACCTTTTCCCCGCGCATCGTCTCCATCACCTGCTGAAAATCGCGCTCCGCCTCTTCAATCTCGCGCGGCGTTGATTCCTCCCGCCAGTGCCAGTTGTTGAGGTCGCCCGCGTGGAAGATGCGGATGCCGTCCATTTCCACAAGGTACGACAGCCCTTCATCCGTGGAGTCGAACGCCTTCACCTTCACATGCCGCGACAGCGTCAATTCACCACCGATGCCCATCCGCCGCCCATGCAGCGATGCATCCATCGTTTCCGGCAAAATGTACGTCACCGGCGCATACTGCTCCCATGTATACACAACCGGGTCGAAGTGGTCCTCGTGCCCGTGGCTGATGAACACGAACACCTCGCTGAAGTGGCTGAGCGTTTCTGGCGTAATCCGCTGCGCTACGGGCAGCTTTTTCCCCTGCCGCCCCATCCAGTAGTCAAACACCAGCAGCGTTTCGCCGCTCGCCACCGAGAACCCGCTGTGGTAGTAGTATTTCACCGTCATCTGTTCTGTCAAGAATGAGCACCCCCGTCAACGCCCTTCGGCTTTTCACCGCGGACAAAATGAATTTTACTTGCCGCCGCCGGAGCGCTCCCACGCGCCTGCGGATTGATTTCGCTCATCCTCTTTATTATGCCACGATAAACCCTTTTTGTCAAATTTTTCGGCGTCTTGAGTGCTGAAAACCCATTATTTCTTTGATTTCGGCAAAAATTCAGCGTAATTTCCCCACTTTGCAACCACTTTTCGCACGAAAAAGCCTCCTGCTTCCCCCTAACCTCATATCTTCCAATATATCGCCTTGCGCCCCTCAAAACTGACCTGATACTTTCCCCCAAGCGCCCGCACCATCTCCTTCGCCCGTTCCACATCCGCATAATCCCGTGTCGTATCATGGCTATCACTGCCAAACGTGAAATTCTCACCGCCCAGCTCAATATACCTGCGAATCAGCGACGAATGCGCAAACGTATCCCCCGTCGTCGCGTACCCTGATGTATTCACCTCGATACACTTTCCCAGTGCAATCACATGCCGGAAAATCGCATCAAACGCATCCGGCGCATCCTCGTACACCAGCGCGCGCTCCTTCCCCGTATAGATGGAGAACTTCGCCACATACCCGATATGCGCCACGCTGTCAAAGTCCTCCCAGTCCAGTATCGACTCCGCCTTCGCCTCGGCGTATTCCCGATACGCTTGCGCACGCGTTTTGCCTGTGAAATACTTTTCCGAATCGTAGCAGTCCACGCCGTTCACCAAGTGCAGCGACAGCAGGCGGAAATCCAGCGGCAGCGTGTCCAGCAGTGCCTTCGTCTCCGCCCGACACAACGGATTGTCCCCAATCTCGATGCCGCTGCGGATGACCAGCGCCGGATACGCAGCCCGACAGTGCGCAATCTCCGCGAACCAATCCGCCCACACCGGCGGCACGTCCATCTCTTCTTCAGGATGACCGGGTTCGATATGCTCCGTCAGGGCGATTTCCTGCACGCCGCGCGCCAGCATCGTTTCGCAAAGCTCAGGCATTGTCTGCCGCCCGTCCATCGAGTGATTCGTGTGCAAATGGTAGTCCATTCGACGATGTTCCACGTGAAACATTCCTTTCTCGCCTTATTTCGCGTCTATCTCCGGCACGGCAATTGCCTTCCCCATGCGCAGCGAATACAGGTATCGCTCCTTGACCGGCTTCCCCGTGATTTCTGTCAGTGCCCGCGCATACCATGCCAGCTGCTCCGCGTACCGGTTCACCAGCGTCTGTTCGTCGTCCACACGGTCAGTCTTGTAGTCCACCAGCACCCACGCGCCGTTTTCCTCGAACGCGCAGTCAATCACGCCTTGCAGCAGCAGCGCCTGCTGACCCGTCAAGCGCAGGTTGAACGCCCACTCGCGCCGAACATTCCCGCTTTGCAGCATCCGCCGCCCGATTTCGCTCGTGAAGTACCCGCTGATGGCGCTCACGCTGATAATATGCAGCTCCTCCTCCGTGAACAGCCCGCGCTTCTGCATCGCTTCCAGTGCCTCGCGGATGACCGTCGGGATATCGTCCGCCGTCCGCAGCGCATCCAGCGGCATCAGCGACAGCGCCCGGTGCGTCAGCGTGCCGCGCTCCGCCGCCGTCATCCGCTTTTCCTCCATGAATGCCGGACGGCGCGGCAGTTCCGACAGCAGCAGCGGCGTGCCGTTCTCATCCACCGCGTGCTTCGTCTCAGCGTCCTCCTCCACATCCGAAAGCGGCAGTGCGTCTGCCTGTTTTTTCACCAGTGCGGATACCGACGTTTTCAGCGGCAGAATGTCCGTCTGCACCGTTTTTTCCGGGAAAACGCCCTCTGGCGGTGCCATTTGCAAAAGCGAAAGCACCTTTGATGCATCCGCCTCCGTCTCCCCTACTTTATCCACAGTTTTCTGAGGCAGTTCGTCCCAATCTCGGCAATCCCATGGGGTTGAGACCTGTGGATAATTTGTGGATTTCGTGTGTGCATCGGTGGATATCGCCTGCATCACCCATGTAATCATGCTCCCAGCCTCTCGCACGCGACTGTCGCTCGGCGGCAAATCCAACTCCCACTTCGTGCGCTCAAGATCCGTCACCGTTGCCACCAGTTCCAGATGCAGCTTCGCCCGCGTCATCGCCACATACAGCAGGCGTGCCCGTTCCGCCAGTTCGTCCAGCCGCCGCTGTTCTTCGAAAGCCTCCTGCATTAGCGTTCTTCGGCAGATGTTCAGTTTCCGGTTAATGTACGGCATCGCCACGCCCAGCTTCGGGTGCAGCATCAGCTCACTGGTCTGCATCAACAGAAGCCTGCGCTCCATGTTCATCAGGAACACCACGGGGAACTCCAGCCCCTTTGATTTGTGCATCGTCATCACGCGCACCAAATCTTCGTTTTCGGTCAGCATTTTGGCGGATATGCTATCCCCGCCCCGCTCCTGCTCGTCCATCCGCGTGATGAACGCCGCCAGCGTGACGCCGCCTTCCGCCTCGAATGCCTGCGCCCGTTCGTACAGCATCCGCAGATTCCCCTGGCGAACTTCCCCTTTTGGGAGCGCCCCGACCGCCGCGTAGTACCCCGAATCGGTCATCAGGTGCCAAATGAAGTCCGATAACCGCATGACTTCCGCCTGAAACCGCCATGTTTCAAGTTTTTCGCTGATTTTTCGGCACTTTTGGGCGAATTCATCCTCCCCGCCGCACGCTTTGGCAAACGCCTGATAGAACGGCACGTTCTGCCCCGTCTGCATCAGGCGAATTTGCGCCAATTCCTCGTCCGTCAGCGAGAATGGCACCATTTTCAGCACCGTCAGCAGCGGAAAATCCTGCTTCGCATTGTCCAGCAGGCTCAGCAGCGCTTTCATATCCATGATTTCCGGCAGGTTGAAATAGCTTTCCGCGCCGTCGTAAAAGGTCGGAATCCCCTCTTCCGTCAGCGCATCGACAACTGTCTGCGCCAAATTAGTTGTCTGCGCAAGCAGAATCACCATGTCGCGGTACGAAATCGTCTTTCCATCCGGCATCGTCGTTCCCAAAAGCTCCTTGATGCGCCGCGCCACCACGCGCGTCTCTGTCTGCAGCACTTCCTCGTGGCCAGCCGCCTCGCTCGCACTCCCCTCCAGCGCATCCCTGATGTCCGGCCCTCGCAGCAGGTGCACCATCACGGGCGGATCGTCCTCCCGCGCGCCCAGCCCGCAAATCAGCTCATCCTCCGGCGCATAGGTCAGCTCCGTCACCGCAGGGCGCATCGTCTGCCGGAACACGCAGTTCGTCGCATCCAGCACCGGGAAGCTGCTTCGGAAGTTCTGCTGGAGCACGATTTTCCGCTCCCTCGCCCCCTTGTCTTCCGAAAACGTCTGCATCCGCCCCAAAAAGAGTGTCGGGTCTGCCTTGCGGAAGCGATAAATCGACTGCTTCACGTCCCCGACCATGAACAGGCAGTTCTGTTCCCCGTGGATGGCCTGCAGAATCGCGTCCTGCACCTGACTCACGTCTTGGCACTCATCCACGAAAATGTGGTCAAACTCCCCCTGCATCTGCGCCCGCACTTCCGGCTGCTCCAAAATGTCGAGCGTGTACTGCTCCATGTCCCCAAAGTCCATGCAGTTCCGGGCGTTTTTCTCCTCGCGGAAATGCTGATGCGTCCGTTTGACCAGTGCCGCCAGCCCACGCAGCTGCGCCTGAATCGCCGGAAGTTCCCGTTCCAGCTGCGCAAAATCGGGATTCAGCAGCTCGTTCGCCCTTTCTGCGCGCTTTTTGATTGCCGTCCGCCCATCGCTGAAGCGCTTCCCCCATTCCTTTTCTTCCGCCGACAGGCCACGTTTCGGGGACAATCGTGGCAGGGAGAAGTTCGCAACCGCCGTCCGAAGCGCCTCCCCCTCCAAACCTTGCAGTGCCGAAATCAACTGCGCGTCTGCATTCAGTGCTTCCATGCGATCCATCACTGCATTCGGCAGGTCAAATAGGCTACGAATCGCTATTAGCGCATCATCCATCGCTCCCACCTGCAATTTCGCCGCATTTTCGAGCGTTTCCACCCACGGCTGCTGCATAAGCGGCTGCGAAAGCTGTTCCACATGCTCATCCAGCCACGCAAACGGCTTCGGCAGTGCCATCAAAAAGTCGTACAGCCGCGCCGTCAGCGACAAAAGTTTGTCCTGCTTCCACGCATCCGCCAGCAGAAGGAAGTTTTCATCCGTTCGCTCGTCTAACAGCTCGTCCATTGCCGTCGTGAACGCGGCTTCAAAGAGCAGTTTCTGCTGCTGTTCGTCGCACACGCGGACAAGCGGATCTACGCCCACCTGCTCGAAGTGGCTGCGAATGACGCGCTGACAGAATGCGTGAATCGTCGAAATCTGCGTTGTTTCCAATTCATCAAGTGCCTTCACCATTGCCGGGTCACGGCTGATAGCCTCTCGGCTGATTCGCTTTGCCAAGCGCTGGCGCATTTCCGCTGCCGCTGCCTTCGTGAACGTGACGATGAGCATCCGATTCATCGACGCGCCTTCGCGGACAAGCGAGACAATCCGCTCCACCAGCACGGCGGTTTTGCCCGACCCTGCGGCAGCACTGACAAGAATGGTGTGGTTGCGCGCACGAATCGCTTGTTCCTGCTGCTTCGTCCAATTCGGCATCATGATTCCTCCTGCGTTTTTGTTGTCTCCATTGTACCACAAAGGCGGATGTGATTCAATGTTTCACGTGAAACATTCCTTTTTGCGCTGCTTTTATTGACGTTCTTTGTATAGTGATGATAATATAATTATTTTGTTCGTGAAGTGCTTGATTTTCCTGCATTCTATCGGAATTTCGCTCACATTCTCATTCTAATTTACCTTGATGATCATCCCTTTGTCCGTCGCATCATTCGCTCTGTCTCAGCGCATTATACAAAAACGGCTGACAGGCGCTTTTCTGCCCGTCAGCCGAATGTTTCACGTGGAACAATTTCATTTTCCGGATGGTTCATCGAGTTCCGGGTCATGCAGCAAGTCCGGCTTCATCACTTCATCGCCCGCCGACTCTTCCTGAACATGCCCTTCCCCGTCGCTGTCCATCCACACGCGGTAACTCCGTTTTTCTCGGCAGCCGTCGAGGTCGCTTTCGTCCGTGCAGGTGATGAATGTCTGCACCCCCTCGATTTCGCGCAGCAGCCGCGTACGCCGCGTCATGTCGAGTTCACTCATCACGTCGTCGAGCAGCAAAATCGGTGTCTCCCCAGTTTCTGCGCAGAACGTCTCCAGCTGTGCCAGCTTAATTGCCAACGCTGCCGTGCGGATTTGCCCCTGCGACGCGAACACCTTCATGCTTCGCCCCATCAGCGACAGCCCGATGTCCTCGCGGTGAATACCGCAGCCCGCACCGCCGACGCGAATGTCCTCCTGCCTGCTTTTTTTCAGCTCCGCCCGAATCGCCGACACGGGATTGCTCGTTTCCGGCACGCACGGCTGATAGGTCATTCTGAACATTTCGTTCGGCCGTCCGCTGATTCGCTCATACTTCTCCGCCGCGATTTTCGCCAATTGCTTCACCAATTTATCCCGCAAAGGCATGATGATGCCGCATGGTGTCGCCATTGCTTCTTCAAACGTATCCAGCAGCACCGGATCAGGCGTTATTCCGCGCTTTGCCTCGCGAAGCAGTGCCGTCCGCTGCTCCAGCGCCTTTTGATACTGCTGAAGCGCGCTGAAATACGCTGTTGACAGCTGAGAAAGCATCATATCGAGCATTCTGCGGCGGATTGCAGGCCCTTCTTTGACCAGCATCAAGTCTTCCGGCGAGAAAATCACGCACTGTACATGTCCCATCAGCGCTGAAATGCGTTCTGCGCGCTTGCAGTCAATAAAAACCGTCTTTTTCCGCGCTTCTGATGGCGTTAATTTTACCGCAATTTCTGTTTTTCCACTTTTTTTGCGAAGCGTCACGCCAGATGCCGCCATCATTGCGCCTTTCCGCACCACTTCGCGGTCTAATCCTGTGCGGTGTGAGCGTCCAAGGGCGCAATAATGAACGGCTTCCAGCAGGTTTGTTTTGCCGGAGCCGTTTTGTCCAAGGAGAATATTTACGCCCGGATGAGGGGTCAATATTAGCGAATGGTAGTTGCGGAAGTCCCGCAGCCGAATGGTTTCTATCTGCATTTTTCGTTATGAATCCATATCGGATTGGTCGCGAAATGGGCGCACAGCTTTTCCCCGTGCGCCCGGTTTTCTTCCAGCTTTATCCTCTTATTAGGTGAACACGCGCACCGGCAGAATCAGGTAAAGGTAATCCTCCCCTTCCTGCGGCGCAATCACACACGGGCTGACATTGCTGTTGAAGCGCATGCACAGTTTTTCATCCGTGATGTTGCGAATCACGTCGGTGATGTACTTCGCATTGAAGGCGATTTCAATCGGGTCGCCCGTCAGTTCCGTCTCCAGCTCTTCCAGCACGTCGCCCAACTCCGCGTTCGACGAGATGGCAAGTGTATCGCCCGAAAAAGACATGCGAATCAGGTTATTCTTGCCTTCCCGAGCCATCAAGCTCGCACGGTCAATGGCGTTCTGCACGCCCACGCGATCCGCCAGCGCCGTCGTGCGGAAGGAAGCAGGCAAAATTTTCCGATAGTCGATGTACTCGCCCGTCAGCAGCACCGTCGAAAGTGTCGTCGTCCCGAACGATGCCGTCATGCGCGACTGGTCAAACACCAGCGTGCAGTATTCATCCGTGTCGCCGAGCACCTTGCTCATTTCGTTCAGCACGCGCCCCGGAATGACTACACGCACATTTTCTTTTCCGCCGGGCAGCTCAAAGGGCATAACCGCCTTCTGAATCGCCAGCCGGAATCCGTCCAGCGCCACCAGGCGCGCTTCGGTGGGCTCAACCTCCAGCAGACATCCTGTTAAAATCTGGCGGTTATCTTCCGTTGCAATCGCGAACACAACACGGGAAATCATTTCCTTCAATTTATCCTGCGGAATGCGAACAGTCGTGCCCTCCGCCACACGCGCCATCTCCGGATAATCAGTCGGATTCATGCCCGCCAGATTCGATTTCGAGGATAAGCAGCGAATCGATGCCGCATGATTTTCGCCCACGCGGATGGTCACTTCCCCGCCGGGCAGCTTGCGGCTCAGTTCCGTAAACAGGCGGCCCGGCAGAACAGCTGTGCCTTCCTCCTTCACGTCCGCCGAAATCGACATTTCAATAGAAAGGTTGCCGTCAGAGCAGGTCAGTTTCACATGCTCACCCGCGGCGGAAAGGTGCACGCCCTCTAAAATCTGTTTTGTCGGACGAGCCGACAGGGCGCGGGTAACGGTATTCAAGCCGTCCAGCAGCAGCTGAACATTGGTAGTAAATTGCATGGCGCGAAGCCCTCCCATGAGAGAATGCAGGGAATTATATTTCCGCAGTCGTAGTAGGGGATGTGGATGCTGTGGATAACCCCTTTCCCGCTTGATTTTGCAAGGGTTTGTCCACAAGGATAACGCTGTGGATATCCAGCCTGCTTCTCCACAGCGCTGTGGACACGGCGGTTGCGTTCCAGTCAGGGAATCCCCTCTGCCTCTGTATATTCGAGTCCCTGAAGGGGGATTCCTGCCTGTTTTCCAAGAAAATCTCGATTTTTTTCGCAATAAAGTTGCAAGAAATCCTGCAAAACGCGGTATTTCCGGCTTATCCACCGTATCCACAGGCTGCACATTCCACCGTTTGTGGATATTTTCATCGGGTGATTACGGGAACTTTCGGCAAAACCTGCGGAGATTCCACAGCTTTTCCACAAGTTTGGCTGTGGATAATTTTCCTGCCCTCGCTGCCCCTGAAAATAGCGAATAACCCGCTGGTTAATCACTTTTTTCGGACACCTGCGAAAGAAAAAACACCATGTAACCTTTTCGCTGATACATGAAAACACTGCAGAAGTCCCTGCAAAATTTTGAAGGATGCATGGCAAGCAGGTTGCAAATTTTCCGCGCGCGTGATAAAATTAGAATGGAAAAACGTCTGCGGACGAAATGGAGGAAAAGAAACGATGAAAATTGCGCTGATTAACGAGAACAGCCAGGCCGCCAAAAACGCGATGATTGAAGGTGTGCTGCGCAAGGTGGTTGAACCGATGGGCCACGAAGTGGTGAACTATGGCATGTACACGGCGGAGGACGAATGCCAGCTGACGTATGTGAAGGCAGGGCTTTTGGCGTCGCTGCTTTTGGAAACGGGTGCGGCGGATTATGTCGTAACAGGCTGCGGAACGGGCGAAGGCGCGATGCTGGCGTGCAACTCGTTCCCCGGCGTGCTGTGCGGGCATGTGGTGGATCCGTCGGACGGCTACATGTTTGCGCAGATCAACGACGGCAACTGTGTGGCGCTGCCGTTTGCCAAAGACTTCGGCTGGGGGGCGGAGCTGAAATTGGAGATGATTTTCCAGCAGCTGTTTGGTTTTGGGCATGGCAATGGCTATCCGAAGGAGCGTGTTGTGCCGGAGCAGCGGAATAAGAAGATTCTGGACGGTGTGAAGAAGGTAACGTATCGTCCGCTGCTGGATATTTTGAAGGATTTGGATCAGGATTTTGTGAAGGAAACGATTTCTGGAAAGCATTTCGCGGAGTATTTCTATCGCGACAGCAAGGATGAAGCGATTAAAGCGTACTTGAAGAACCTGTAAGGGAAAAGCGCTCAAGCTGGGGCGCCAAAAAGGGGTCAAGGGGGGGACTTCGTCCCTTTTCGTCTGCCCCTTGCAGGGTCAAGGGACAGCGCCTCTGGTAGGTTTTGGGGCAACGCCCCAACTGTTCCTCGTGTGACCATTACAAAGGGAAAGTCCACAAAGGCGCAGGCAGCGAAGCGTCCTTGCCAGTAACTTTGCGCATCCGCAGATGCGCCCCCAAGTAGCTCTTTCGACCTGCTTCATATTGTCGCGCGCATGAGCGCGACCAAACTGCTGGTCTTTCAAGCAGTGCTGTGCTTTTGTTGATGCAGCAGGACTCCCCTGCTAAGGGAGTTGTGTTTTTTGTTGCAGGGGGAATCGCGCCTGCGGGCGCGACCAAAGGGCAATGAAAACAGACGAAGTCTGCGATCGCCCTTTGGAAACCTTCGGTGGTTACTTGATTTTTCATGTAGCAGGGGAATCGCCTCTGCGGAGGCGACAAGGGGGCTTTCCGATCGCCCCCTTGACCCCTTCGGCGCGGACACTCCCATGGTGCTTGACTTTTTTTGCAGCAGGGATTGACATCCATGTTACTGGTTTTTTCATGTTGCAGGGGCACGCCTGCGGACGCGCTGTGGGGCATTCCGGCTTTTGGGACGCACCAATTTCCCTGCAAACCATTTCTTTGGAACCCTCTTTTTCCGCCCCACGCTTTTGGGGCGCGCCTCTTCCACCATCTACCATGCAAGGAGGTCATCGCATGACAGCAGCCCACTCTTCTTCCCTGACGCCGCGCTTCCCGGTTTTCCTGCACGGCGGCGACTATAACCCTGACCAGTGGCTGGATCATCCGGAGATTCTGGAACAGGACATCGAGCTGATGCATAAGGCACATGTGAACTGTGTGTCGATTGCGATTTTCGCGTGGGCGCGGCTGGAGCCGGAGGACGGCGTGTACGACTTCGCGTGGCTGGATGAAGTCATCGACCGGCTGTGGCGCGGCGGCATCCACATCATTCTGGCAACGCCGTCGGGCGCGCGTCCGGCGTGGATGGCGCAGAAGTACCCCGAAGTCCTGCGTATGAATCAGCACTACGAGCGCTACCACTTCGGCGGACGGCACAATCACTGCCTGACCAGCCCGGTTTACCGCCGCAAGGTACGGGAGATGGACACGGCGCTGGCGCAGCGGTATGCGCATCATCCGGCAGTCATCCTCTGGCACCTGTCCAACGAGTTTTCCGGCGACTGCTACTGCCCGCTGTGTCAGGAAAAATTCCGCCAGTGGCTGAAAAAGCGCTACGGAACGCTGGAAAATCTCAATCAGGCGTGGTGGACGTCGTTCTGGAGCCACCGCTACACCGACTGGTCGCAGGTGGAAGCGCCCGGCGAAATGGCGGAAACCAGCACCAACGGCATGTTCATCGACTGGCGGCGCTTCTCTACCCATCAGTGCAAGACGTTCATGATGGCGGAGCGCGACGCGGTGCAGGCGGTGGATGCGACGCTGAAGTGCACGGCGAACCTGATGGAACGTTTCTGGGATTACGACTATTTCTCCCTTGCGGAGGGCATGGACGTTGTCTCGTGGGACAGCTATCCCGCGTGGCATTCAGGGGATGATGTGGCGAAAGCGGCGGAGTTTGCCATGAACCACGACATCATGCGTTCGCTGAAAAATCAGCCGTTCCTGCTCATGGAATCGACGCCCTCGCAGGTTAACTGGAAGCCCGTCAACAAGCTCAAACGCCCCGGAATGCACCTCTTGTCCTCCTTGCAGGCAGTGGCGCATGGCAGCCAAAGCGTCTGCTACTTCCAGTGGCGCAAGGGGCGTGGCGCGGCGGAGCAGTTCCATGGCGCGGTCGTTGACCACGATGGGCGCGGCGATACCCGCGTTTTCCGGGACGTGACGCAGGTCGGTCAGGCACTGGAGACGCTGCAGCCCCTGTACAGCAAGCCAAACGCCCCCGCGAAGGCGTGTATTCTCTTTGACTGGAGCAACTGGTGGGCGATTGACTACGCGCAGACGGGGCAGAAGGGCAACATGCGCTACTTTGACAGCGTGAACATGCACTATCGCGCACTGTGGGAGCAGGGCATTGCGGTGGATTTCCGCGATATGCGCCCCTGCACCGATTTGAGCCAATACCGGCTGGTCGTTGCGCCGATGCTCTTCCTGATGAAGGAGGGCTTCTCCCAAAAGCTGCGCGCGTTTGTCGAAAACGGCGGTACGCTGCTGATGACGTATTTCTCCGGCGTGGTGGATGACAGCGGGCTGGCGTATCTGGGCGGTGCGCCGCATGACCTGACGGATGTGCTGGGCGTGCGCGCGACGGAACTGGATGCGCTCTATCCGCAGGATGTGCAGCACATGGTTTTCCCGGACGGGCGGCGCTATGCGGTGCATGAGCTGTGCGAACTGCCGGAAAAGCACGATGCGCAGGTGCTGGCGGAGTACGGCGAGGACTTCTATGCAGGACTTCCCTGCCTGACGAAGCACGCATTCGGCGCGGGGCAGGCGTACTATCTGGCGGCAAAGCCGGAGCAGGACGGTTTGGATGCGATTTACACCGCGATTGCGGCGGAGCTTTCGCTGCCCAAGGCGATGCAGGAGAAGCTGCCGACCGGGGTGATTGCGACGGAGCGCGGCGGCGTGGCGTTTGTGCAGAATTATTCAAGCAAAACGCAGCAGGTCACGCTGGACAGCAGCTATGAGGAGATGCTGACGGGCAAGGTGCTGTCTGGCACGCAGGAGATGCCGGTGAATGGTATTTGGGTGCTGAAAAAGCAAGCCTGATGCAGTCTTGACGCAGGGATTTCGCCTCTGCGGAGGCGACAAGGGGGCAATGAAAACAGACGAATGTCTGCGGTCGCCCCCCTTGACCCCTTCGGCGCGGATACTCCCATGCGGCTTGATTTTTGTTGTTGCTTTGGGAAACGAAAAGCACACCAACTAAAAAGCAACGATAACAGCCAATAAACTTAGATGGGGATGCGAAGCAGTCCAGAGGGCGAGCGCAAAGCCCTCTGGTCGCTCCCGCAGGAGCGAAATCCCTGCATAAACACGCGGGCACAGCCTGAAAGTGTTACCAACTGAATCGCGCGAAAGGGTCAAGGGAGGAACTCCCTTGCAGGGTGCAGGGACAGCGTCCCTGCTGGGGTCAAGGGGCAACGCCCCTTGGGTCTCCCCTCGTTTCCCCTCCACACAATCGTCACAATTGCAACGGCGATGCAAGGAAAGTGTGAATTTGCTGTAACAAGTGGGGCGAAAAGGTTGCACGCGGGGAAAAAGCGTGCCATAATAGAGAACGAGAAAGCCCGATGAAACGGGTGTGAAAGGAAGTTCAAGCTCATGAAATCTCCTAAGCGTTTGATGGCGCTCGCTCTTGCGGCGACGCTGATGTGCCTGCCGGGTGCGTCTCTGGCAGAGGATGCCGCGGCGACGGATGCGCCGGCAGCAATCGAAGAAACGACGACGACGGTGGCGGAAGACCCGAATGAGGTGCTGGCGACGGTCAACGGCGTGGAAATCACCCGTGCGCGTTTCAACACCTTCTATCAGTCCATGCTGTCCTACTATGGGCAGTATTACGACACGACGAACGAAAGTCTGCAGGCGGCCATCCGCCAGAGCGCGCTGGAAGTGGCGGTGCAGTATGAGCTGATGAATCAGAAGCTGGTGGAGCTGGGTCTGTCGCTGACGGACGAAGAAATTGCCGCCGTGGAAGCGGAAGCGCAGACCAACTGGGATGCTGCCGTGCAGAATGGCATGGAGTACATGGGCATCACCGATGATTCCACCGACGAAGAGCGCGCCAGCGCCATGGTGGAGGTTCTCTCATCGCTGGAAGCGGAAGGCTTCACCGAGGAATCCTACAAGGCGAGCTGCGTGGAAGAAGCGGGTTACAATAAGCTGATGGACGATATCGTCAAGGATGTGACCGTCTCCGACGAGGATGTTCAGGCGGAGTTTGACTCGCTGGTGGAAGCCGACAAGGAAAAGTACGAGGGTCATGTCGATCAGTATGAGAATGACCAGTACATGAACCGCATGTACGCCGCCTATGGCTACACGGACTACATCACGCCCCAGTACTATGTGCCCAGCGGCTACCGCGGCGTCAGCCATATCCTGCTGGACGTGGATGATACCCTGATGGAAACGTACACGAACCTGCTGGCAACCTACGAAGAGCAGCAGGATCAGATTGAAGCGGGCGAAGAAGTGACCGAAGAGCTGGTGACGCTGGAGCAGGTGGAAGCGGCGAAGCAGGCGATTATCGACTCCGTGCAGCCGACGATTGACGAAATCAACCAGAAGCTGGCGGATGGCGTGTCCTTTGACGAGCTGATTCAGGAATACGGCACGGATCCGGGAATGCAGGATGCAGCGACCCGCGCAGAAGGCTACCCCGTGCATATGGACTCCACCAACTGGGATGCGGCGTTCACCGCGGGCGCGTTCACGATGGAGAAGATCGGTGACATCAGCGAGCCGGTTGTCGGCAGCTATGGCGTGCATATTCTCCAGTATGTCCGTGATGTGCCTTCCGGCGCGGTGGAGCTGGATACTGACCTGAAGGAATCCCTGCGCGCGGAGCTGCTGTCCTCCAAGCAGCAGGAAACCTTCAACGCCGCCATCACGAAGTGGATGGACGAAGCCAACATCGTCTACACCGACGCGGGCCTTGACATCATGCCTACGACGGTGGACAACGCGGAGTAACCCCAAGGGGCGTTGCCCCTTGACCTCACAAGGGAGTTCCTCCCTTGACCCTTCCGCGCGATTGAGTTGGTGACGCTATCCAACTTTTTCCGCGTGTTTATCCGTAAAAAAATTCGGCGCTCCGACAGGATTCATCCTCCTGCCAGAGCGCCGTTTTTTATACTATTTCCTGCATTCACCTGTACCATCTGCTCGCGCATTTTGGTGCATTTTCATTTGGAAATAGTATTCCTTATTCCACCCATTTCCGATACTGTCCCGACAGCATCAGCAGCGAGAAGAAATACAGGCAGTTGTCATAGTACCGCCGCTTTCCTGTCCGCATCGGCAGCTCCCAGAACCGCTTCAGCCACATGTCTGCCGTTTCACTGTCACTGGCGATGCTCCCCGCCGCGTTCACCGCCGTAATCGCTACCGGGTGCATCGCGGGTTCGTCCCAGCGCGTGCCGTCCAAATCATATGCGCGGTAGTTCTCTTCCGGCAGTTCCTTCGCGAAGAAGTCCTGCACATGCGTCGCAATGTCGCACAGCGCCTGCGTCCGCCCATTCCAGAGCGTATCCAGCGCAATGTTCATGATGACGCGGTACGCATCCGAATAGTAAGCGTAATTCTTCCCGAACATCAGCACCGGCGTGCCGTCATATGCCGCATATTCCGGGCTCAGCCCCGTCACCGGGTGCGCACACAGCGCGATATACCGCCGGGATGCCGCTTCCGCCTCTGCCCAGAAGGCATGGTCGCGCTCGTCGCTGAATTTCGCGAACAGGTGATAGAAGTGCGGCAGATGATACGACGGGTCGCTGATTTCCATCCCCGGCACGAACTTGATATAGTGATTTTTCGGATTCCACATCGGCTGACCGCCCTCGACCATCTCCGCTTGATGCACGCAGTGGCGCAGAATATCCTGCGCCCAGTGCCGATACGCGAAAATCCCCTCGCCGTCGCCCCAGCGCGCCGATGCCATCAGCAGCGCCATCGCGAAATACTCTTCTCCATCCGGCGCAGGGCCTTCCGCGTTGTGCTTGCCGTCCAGCTGCACCGACCATGCGAAGTAGCCCTGATGCACGCCAGACGATAAGTGCATGTAGCGCATAGAGAACGTCCATAGCTTGTCAAAGAGATCTTTGCGGTTCATTTGGACGCACATCATCATACCGTAGCTCATGCCCTCGGTGCGTGCGTCGTTGTTGCCGGTATCGACCATGCAGGCAGCGTCGGCGTCGGTGTCATGGGGATGGTAGAAGCCGTTTTCGGGATCGAAGAAAATGGTGGAGAAGCATTCGTTCAGGCGGGAGAGGACGGCTTCGTCGGAAATGCCGATGCGGGCGAACTGGTTGGGGTAGGTGGACATGGAAAAAACTCCTTTCAAGCAAATAAAAATCAACAATTAGCAATGAGCTATTAGGAATGAAGGGCAGTATGCAGCGAACAGAAAAGTTCAATGCAGTTCCTTCAGCGGAATTGGTTCTGCCGGAACGCCGCCGAAGTTCCCCAGCGGGAGACAGAGCCAAATCACATCGTGCCAAGCATTGTGCTTGTAGCCGGTCTTTTCCCAGATGCCGATGTCGCGGAAGCCCAGCGAATGATGCAGCCCGATGCTGCGGTCGTTTGGCAGCGTAATGCAGGAGTAGGCGTTCATGTAGCCTTGCCGCGTCAGCAGCTGGATGCACTCGGTCATCAGCGACTTGCCTATGCCGTGTCCCTCAAAGCCGGGGCGCAGGTAGACCGTCAGCTCCACATCCCAGCGGAAAGCCCCGCGAGAACGCAATTCATGGGCAAAAATAAAGCCGGATAACTGACCATCATCTGTTTCTGCGACCAGAAAGGGATATTTTTCCGCTACAATCATATTGGCGTAGATTTGGGGAGTGGAATGCTCCAGCGCAAATGTGATGCAAGTGTTGTCCACATAGTAATTGTAAATGTCCGCAATCAGCGGCGCATCGGTAACTTTTGCGGATCGAAGCATGAAATTCGCTCCTTTCCGATGATTTTGCCATATGATAGCACGGAAAGAGGAAAAGTGCAAGCCGCCAAAAGAAGAAATCTCGTTATTTTCCGAAATAGCTTGCAGGAAAGTGCTCAAAAGTGTCGAATGTTCTTATATAAGTATGATTTTTGGAGGGCAATGCGGCGATGACGCTGAATGATACGATTCGTGCGCTTCGGCGGGAGCGGGGCATGACGCAGGAACAGCTGGCGGAAGCCATGAATGTATCTGCCGCCGCCGTGTCGAAGTGGGAGAACGGGCAGAGCGTGCCGGATATTCTGGTACTCACCGCGCTGGCGGATTTCTTCGAGGTGTCGCTGGATGCGCTTGTGGGTTACACCGTTCAGGCGCACCGCCGGGGCGACATGGTCGCGCGAATCCGCCAGCTGGTTGTGCAGAAGAAGCACACCGAAGCGACGCGCGCGGCACGAGAAGCGCTCCGCCGCTATCCCAACAGCTTCGATGTCGTCTATGAAGCGACGCAGGCGTACGGTTATTCCGGCATGGAGCAGAACCGCCCGGAGGATTTGCGCAAGGCGCTTTCGCTTGCTGAACGCGCGATGGTGCTGATTACTCAGGATCAGGAGCGGGAGAAGCATATCCGCCCCGAATCCATCTGGTCGCTCATGGGCAATTATCATGCGCACCTGAATGAGTATGATGAGGCGATTCGCTGCTATGAAAACGGCAATGTCGCGGAAGTGAACGACATTGCTATTGCCAACAGCCAGACGGAACTGGGCTGCTATGACCATGCGCTGCCGAAGCTCTCGCGCGGGCTGGTCGTCAGCGTGATTCGCCTGTTCAATGCCGCGACGGGCGCTATGAACTGCCTGATAGCTTCCGGTCGGCAACAGGACGCGATTGCGCTGGCCTCGTGGCTCTGCCGCGCGCTTGATGGCATGGAAAGCGCGTCGGGCAGTTATATTTGGAAGATGAAAACAATTCTGTACACCAATTCCGCACGGGCAATGGTGCGCATGGGGCGCATGAACGACGCGGAATTGCAGCTGCGGCAGGCGATTCACTGCGCTCGCCGCTTCGATGCCGCGCCAAGTTACAGCGTTAACGGCTTCCGCTTCTACTGGGGCGAGGAAAAGTCGATTCTGGACATTGCAGGCGAAACGGCAATGAGCGCGATTGCACGGTGCATTGATCGCTATGATGATGCCCGCGCGGAGCTGCGGGAAATCTTTGCGCGCTTACAGGCATAATTTGAATTGCACTTTTGACGCAGAAGGGACGACCTATTCACCCCCCCGCCCCTTCGGAACTCGCAATGCTTGGGGAAAATTCAAATAAAATTTCCTGCCGGATGAAAGGAGAATGTTCATGCTGCACGCGAACCCGCTGCTGCGGGATATCAGCTGCGACAAGAAATTCATTACCGTTGGTGAAATCATGCTCCGCTTGACGCCGCCGAACTACGAGAAGCTCCGCATGGCGAACAACTTTGAGGCATCCTACGGTGGTTCGGAGGCAAACATTGCGCTGGCGCTGGCGAATCTGGGTATCGACAGCACGTTCTTCTCGGTTGTGCCGAATAACTCGCTGGGCAAGTCGGCAGTGCGTATGCTGCGCTCCAACGATGTGCACTGCACGCCGATGATTCTCTCCACGCCGGAGGAAACGCCGTCGCACCGGCTGGGCACATACTATCTGGAGACGGGCTATGGCGTTCGGCCGAGCAAGGTGATTTACGACCGCAAGCATTCCGCTATGGCGGAATATGACTTTTCGGATGTGGATTTGTCCGCGCTGCTGGATGGATTTGACTGGCTGCACCTGTCCGGCATCACGCCGGCGCTGGGCGAGAACTGCGCACAGCTGACGCTTGATTTGCTGCGCGTGGCGAAAGAAAAGAACATGACCGTCTCCTTTGATGGAAATTTCCGCTCGGCGCTGTGGACGTGGGAACAGGCGCGTGATTTCTGCACGCAGTGCCTGCCGTATGTGGACATTCTGCTGGGGATTGAGCCGTATCACCTCTGGAAGGATGAAAACGACCACAGCAAGGGCGACTGGAAGGACGGCGTACCGCTTCAGCCCTCTTACGAGGAGCAGGACGAGGTGTTCCAGCACTTTGTGGAGCGTTACCCGAACTTGAAGTGCATTGCGCGGCATGTCCGCTATGCGCATTCCGGCTCGGAGAACAGCTTGAAGGCGTTCATGTGGTATGACGGGCATACGTTCGAGTCGAAGCTGTTCACCTTCACGATTCTTGACCGTGTCGGCGGCGGCGACGCGTTTGCGTCCGGTCTGATTTACGCCATGCTGCACGATTACAAGCCGATGGATATGCTGAATTTCGCCGTTGCGTCCAGCGTCATCAAGCACACCATCCACGGCGACGCGAACATCACTGACGACGTGAAGTCCATCCGCAATCTGGCGGACATGAATTACGACATCAGAAGGTGACGCAAGGAGCTTCGCCCCTTGACCCTTCCGCGCGATTGAGTTGACTTCACTTGCATACTTTGCCCGCGTGTTTATCCGGGAGCGGAAACGCAGCAGTTGCAATCCAAATAAAAATCAGCAAAAAAGGCAGGAATCACACCATGCAGGAACTTCAGCAGCGCATCCTTCAAGACGGTGACATCCTCCCCGGCGGCGTTGTCCGCGTCGAGCGCTTCCTCAACCACCGCGTCGATACCGCCCTCGCACGCCATATTGGTCAGGCGTTTGCGGACGCTTTCCGCAATGACCAGATTGACTGCATCCTCACCGTCGAAGCCAGCGGCATCATCTTTGCCATGACCACTGCGCTGGCGATGGGTGACCTGCCCGTCATTATCGCCAAAAAGGGTCAGCGCCGCAATCTTGGCGACGATGTGTATACCGCTGATGTGTTCTCCTTCACCCACCAGACGACCAGTACCATCCACGTTGGCAAGCGTTGTCTGGAAAAGGGACAGCGTGTGCTGCTGATTGATGATTTCCTTGCTAACGGCGAAGCGCTCAAAGGCTTGATGGACATTTGCCGTCAGGCGGAGTGCCACCCTGTCGGTGCGGGTATCTGCATTGAGAAGTGCTTCCAGCCCGGCGGCGAAACACTGCGTGGGATGGGCTTGAAGGTGGTTTCGCTGGCAGCGGTGGAAAAGACGGAGGACGGCAAAATCCGCTTCCTCGGCGAGGAGTAACGCAGCAAACGCCGCCAAACGCCCGCAAAGGGCATCAGGAGCGTTTGCAGACACAGAATCAAGGAAATAGCCCTCCACAGCATCATCGCCTGTGGAGGGCATTTCTGTGCATTTAATACCCTTCCGCTTCTTCGGATAAACACGTGGGCATAGCCTGATAGCGTCACCAACTCAATCGCGCGAAAGGGTCAAGGGAGGGTACTTCGTCCCGTTTCATTCTCCCTTGCAGGGTGCAGGGACAGCGTCCCTGCCGGGGTCAAGGGGCAGCGCCCCTTGGGTTCCCCAAATAAACACGCGGAAGCAGTATGCAGAAGTCACCAACTCAATCGCGCGAAAGGGTCAAGGGAGAAACTCCCTTGCGGGGTCAAGGGGAAGCGCCCCTTGGGTCTCCCCTACTACCTTTCGATTTCGTCTCGTAATAAAGCGACGGCTTTCTTTTCGACACGGGAAACGTAGCTTCGGGAAATGCCTAAGCGGCGCGCAATTTCGTGCTGGGGATGCTGACGGCCGTCGGTCAGCCCGTAGCGCAATTCCAAAACGAAACGCTCACGCGCGGGGAGACGGTGCAGCACCTGCTGTACTTTTTCCGCTGTCACGCGGCGGATGACCGTGTTTTCCAACTCGTCCGCGTCCGTGCCGAGAATGTCCTGATAGGTGATGTCGTTGCCTTCGCCATCGCTGCCTACCGGGTCGGAAAGCGACACGTCCCCGCGCCGCTTCCGGCTTGCGCGCAGCGTCATCAGAATTTCGTTCTCGATGCACCGTGCCGCGTATGTTCCCAGCGGCGTTCCCGATGCGGATTTGAAGCTGTCCACCGCCTTAATCAGCCCAATCACGCCGATGGAAATCAGGTCGTCTGCGCCGTAGCCGGGAATCTGGTACTTCCGCGCAATGTGGCTCACCAAACGCAGGTTGTGCGTAATCAGCTCCTGCCGTGCGTTGTGGTCGCCCGCATCCAATTTCCCAATCAGCTCGGCTTCCTCCGCCCGATTCAGCGCCGGCGGAAACTCCGATCGCCCGGTGATGTATCCCAGAAAAAACAGGCATTGCTGCATCAGCAGCGCAAGCAGCTCCAGCATATGCATCCCTCCGCGAAAAGCATATGCGCCGCGCCGGAAAAGTATCACCCGTGCATTGACAAGCGCCCTCTTTCGCGGCTATAATGGAAGAAAGCTGGACAAATCAGGAAAGGCGGAAACAACGATGAAGCAGATGGGAAAATGGCTCGTGACGGCAGTGCTGGCGCTGATGATGATGATTCCGGCGGTGCTGGCGGAGGAAACGGCGTCCTTCATGACGCTGACCGTGCCCACGACGGCGCAGGAGATTGATTTGGGGCAGAATGTCGTGACGGATTACGACGCGCTGTGCCGCTTCCTGGATGAACTGCCGGACGTGCGCAAGGTAGATATGTTCGCCACAAAAATCAGCCGCAAGGATATCGAAATGCTGGCGGCACGCTATCCGCAGGTGAAGTTTGGCTGGACGATGCGCGTTGGCGACCACCTCGTCCGCACCGATGTCACCGCGTTTTCCACGCTCCATAACAACCAGAGCGCAACGCACACCAGTGCGGAGCTTTCGGTACTCAAATACTGCACGGAGATGCTCGCGCTCGACATCGGGCATAATCAGGCGACGGATATTTCCTTCCTCGCGGAAATGCCCCAATTGCGCGTGCTGATTATCGCCTGCAATAAGGTGGAGGACATCTCCCCCTTGGCGAACCTGACGAATTTGGAGTATCTGGAGGTTTTCAAGAACAAGATTCGCGATATTTCTCCCCTTTCCGGGCTGACGAATCTGATTGACCTCAATATCTGCTTCAACTACGTCAAGGACTGGACACCGCTGGAAAACCTGACGCAGCTGGAGCGCCTGTGGGTTTACAACTCCAATAACTACATGGAGAATGACCCGATTCCCAAGGACGTTGTGCGCTCGCTGAAGGAACATCTGCCCAATACTTATGTTGATTCCAAGTCGTACTCCACCAGCGGCGGCTGGCGTGAGCATGACCGCTATCAGATTGTCTACAAGATGTTCAAGAGCGGCGAATACATCCCGTTTGCGCAAAGTCCCGCGACGCTTGCGCCGGGTGAAACGCCTGCCCCGACGGGTGTGCCGACGCCGACACCTGTGCCGACTGCCACGCCGGAACCTACCGCCACCCCCGCCCCGATGGTTCGCTACGCCAACATGACGTTCGACCGCGACGCGGAAGCGATTGATTTGGGCAAAACCGTCGTGTCGGACTTCAAGAAGCTGACGGCGTTTCTGGACGAGCTGCCGAACCTGAAAAAGTGTGATATGTACGGCACGAAGATGAAGCGCGCAGACATGGAAATGCTCTCGGAGCGCTATCCGCAGGTGGAGTTCGGCTGGACGATGTACGTTGGCGACCACCTCGTCCGCACGGATGTGACGGCGTTCTCCACCCAGCATACCTATCAGAGCAAGTTCCACACCAGTAAGACGTTCTCGGTACTCAAATACTGCCATAATCTGGTTGCGCTGGACATTGGGCACAACGAGGTCAGCGATCTGTCCTTCTTGGAGGATTTGCCGCAGTTGAAGGTGCTGATTCTCGCGGCGAACAATATCACGGATATTACCCCGCTGGCAAAGCTGGAAAATCTGGAATATCTCGAATTGTTCCTCAACCACATTTCCGACCTGACCCCGCTGGAAGGGCTGACGCACCTGCGCGATCTCAACCTGTGCTATAACAGCATCACGGACTGGTCGCCGCTGGAGAATATGCCGTGGCTGGAGCGACTGTGGCTGAATTACAGCGGCAAGTACGCGCGGATTAACCCCGTTCCGGCGGAGGTTATCGCCCAACTCAAGGAAAAGCTGCCGAACACAGAAATCAATACAACCGCCGCACATTCCACGGCGGACGGATGGCGTTCCCATGCGCGTTCGACGCTGGTGGGCGACATGTTCCGCAAGGGTATCTACGTCCCGTTCGAGGATTGAGATGAACCCTTGCGCCGCGGGCGAAAATATGGTATGATAGCCGTTGGAAATCGAAGCATAGCGTATAAGGAGTTATGAGCTTTATGGATATGAAAACGAAACTCGCCGGACTAATGGCGCAGTGCTTGACCGACACATGGCCGGACGCGCAGGGTCTACCGACGGCGGAGGAAATCCGCGGTCTGCTTGCCGTGCCGCCTGACCCGAAAATGGGCGACTACGCGCTGCCGGTGTTCCGTCTGGCGAAGGCACTGCGGATGGCACCGCCGAAAATCGCCACGACCGTGGTCGAAAAGTGGTCGCATGAGGACGTAGCGCGTGCAGAAGCCGTCAACGGCTATGTGAACTTCTTCCTCAACCGCGTCAATTTCGCGGCGGAAACGCTTGAAAGTGTGCTCAAGGCAGGAGAAAACTATGGCTCGTCCGACATGGGCAACGGCAAGACGATTTGTCTTGACTATTCCTCTATCAATATCGCCAAACGTTTCCATATCGGGCATTTGTCCACCACGATGATTGGTCACAGTCTGCGCCGCATCTATGATTTCCTCGGATATAAGACCGTCGGCATCAACCATTTGGGCGACTGGGGAACGCAGTTCGGCAAGATGATCTGCGCCTATAAGCTCTGGGGCAACGAGGAAGAAGTGGAAAAGGGCGGCGTGAATGAACTGGTGCGCCTGTACGTCAAGTTCCACGAGGAAGCCGAGAAAGACCCCGCGCTGGACGATCAGGGCCGTGCGTGGTTCAAGAAGATTGAGGATGGCGACGAGGAAGCCCTGCGCATCTTCAATTGGTTCAAGGCGCTGACTCTGCGCGATACCGAGCGCGTCTATAAGCTGCTGGGCGTTACGTTCGACTCCTATGCGGGCGAGTCGTTCTATAACGACAAGATGGATCGCGTTATCAACGAACTGAAGGAAAAGAACCTGCTGACCATCTCCGAGGGCGCATCTATTGTTGATTTGAGCGAGGACAACATGTCCCCCTGCATCATCCTCCGCTCCGACGGTGCGACGCTTTACGCCACCCGCGACCTTGCGGCGGCCATCTATCGTCATGATACTTATCATTTCGACAAGTGCCTGTACGTTGTGGCGTATCAGCAGGATTTGCATTTCCGTCAGATTTTCCGTGTGCTGGAAAAGATGGGCTACGAATGGGCGAAGGACTGCGTGCATGTCGCGTTCGGCATGATTTCCTACGAGGGTCAGGCACTCTCCACCCGCAAGGGGCACGTCGTCTATCTGGAAGATTTGCTGGAGCAGGCGCAGAAGAAAGCGCTGGACATCATCAACGAAAAGTCCCCGAATCTGCCGAACAAGGAGGATGTTGCGCGTCAGGTTGGCATCGGTGCGGTTGTCTATACCGATTTGAGCAACAACCGAATCAAGGACGTTGATTTCTGCTGGGATCGCGCGCTGAATTTCGACGGTGAAAGCGGCCCGTATGTGCAGTACACGCACACGCGCTGCTGCTCTGTCCTGCGCAAGGCGGCGGAAATGTCCCTGCCCGAAGCGGATATGAACGCGCTGACGGACGACGAGGCACAGGCGCTCCTGCGTCTGCTGGGGCGCTTCCCGGATGTCATTAAGGAAGCGGCGGAGAAGTATGAGCCGTCAATGATTACCCGCGCTGTGACGGATATTGCGCAGGCGTATAATAAGTTCTATTACGAGCATCGGATTCTGGATGGTGAACCGGCGACGGCCGCCGCGCGCGTGGCGCTGACAAAGGCGACGAAGGATGTTATTAAGACGGGGCTGTGGCTGATTGGCATCGAAGCACCCGAACGCATGTAAGAAAAAAGAAGAAACGCACGGAAGGCGTATGGAAGAAAAACTAACACAATCGCGCGTGAATTCTTTTTCTGCCCGAATAGGCAGGAAAAAGCGACTGCGTTGTAGAATACCTGATTGTTTGCAAATGAACAGAGGTCAGTCTCTCTGTTCAGAAAAATCAAAAAAAGGAGTGAAGCACATGGCAGAGATGCTCGAATTCAAGTTCGACACGCAGCTGCTCATCGAAGGGCACGACCTCGACGAGGACGAAATCAACGACTACATCACGGAGCATTTCAAGGGCGACTGTCTGCTGGCAGTGGGGGACGATGAATTGATCAAGATTCACTTCCACACGAACGAACCGTGGCAGGTGCTGGAATACTGCGCGTCGCTGGGTGAAATCCACGACATTGTGGTGGAGAACATGCAGCTGCAGAGCGAAGGCCAGCACGGCTAATTGCACACAATATAAAGGGGCGCTGTCCGGCTCGGTGGTCGGAACAGCGCCCTGCTTATGTGATATGATTTTCCAAACGACAGTGCATCATAATTGCGGAATGTCATTTTCTCTGCTTGGCGGGAAGATGGCAATGCCATTTGAAAATCGTTTATATTAGGGCAACACCGCACAACGCGGCGATGTCACCTTATACTATTTCCAGATTCACCTGCGCCATCTGCTTGCGCCTTTTCCCTTCTGGCGTCCGCTCATTCCACTTAGCGTAGCGCTGCTACGCTGCGTTTCATTCACGTTAGCCAGAATGAAAAATTCGCGGCGCATCTTGGCGCATTCTTATCTGGAAATAGTATTAAACGTTCAGGTGTGCCTTCTTCAAGCGGCTGGAAATCATCGGGCCAATCAGCACGACAATCACCATCTTCACGATGTCCAACGGAATGAACGGATAGACGCAGATGGCCAGCGCCGCGCTCGCCGTCTTGCCCGCCTGTACGCAGAACCAGACTGTGCCAATCAGGTACAGCACGACTTCACCCGCGACCATTGCCAGCAGGTGCAGCCACCACTTGTCGCTCTTGCTCATCAGGAAGCCCGCCAGCGCCACCATCGGGATATAGCCGACGATGTAGCCGCCCGTCGCGCCCGCCAGCTTCGACAAGCCGCCCGTGAAGCCGCTGAACACCGGCACACCGACCAGCCCCAGCAGGATGTACAGGCAGACACTGATGGTTGCCTTCTTCCAGCCCAGCACATAAATCGACAGGAACAGCACCAGCGTCGCCATGCTAATCGGCACAGGGCCAATCGGCAGCGAGAGCGGCGCAAGCACGCAAATAACCGCCGTCATCAGCGCAATTGCAACCAAGGTATAGGTCGTATTTTTTGTAGAAGCCGTCTTTTCCATCGTCGGGAATCCTCCTTGCGTAAACCAAAATGCGGTTTTGAGTTTACCATAGTTTCAGACGTTTGTCAACTGCTTTTTGCGCTTTGGTTGACGATGCGGAATTTTTCGCCCTTCCTTTTTCTCTCGAAATGTGGTACACTGAACACCGTGAAATGCCAACATTCGACCTGATACTGTTTTCGGATGAAAATGCAACGAGCAGATGGCGCGGATGAATCCGAAAATAGTATGAGAAAGGAGCGATTTTTATGGATTATAATCAGGCTGCCCTGCAAATGCACGAGGAACACCACGGCAAAGTTGCCGTACAGAGCAAGGTGAAGGTCGAGAACCGCGATGAACTGTCCACCGCGTATACCCCCGGCGTGGCAGAACCCTGCCGCCGCATTCATGCTGACCCGCGCGATGTGTACCGCTACACCGCCAAGGGCAATCTGGTTGCGGTGGTGTCCGACGGCACGGCGGTGCTGGGGCTGGGCGACATCGGCCCGCTGGCGGCGATGCCTGTCATGGAGGGCAAGGCGATTCTGTTCAAGGAATTTGCGGATGTGGATGCATTCCCGATTTGTCTGGATACGAAGGACGTGGACGAAATCGTGCGGACGGTGAAGGCAATTGCGCCGACGTTCGGCGGCATCAATCTGGAGGATATTTCCGCGCCGCGCTGCTTTGAAATCGAAAGCCGCCTGCGCAAGGAACTGGATATTCCCGTCTTTCATGACGACCAGCACGGCACGGCGATTGTCGTCTCCGCGGGTCTGCTGAACGCGCTGCGGCTGGTTGGCAAGAAGATGGAGGATGTGAACATCGTCATCAATGGCGCGGGCAGCGCGGGCATCTCCATCGCCAAGCTCCTGCTGCAATTCGGCGCGGGCAATATCGTGCTGGTTGACCGGGCGGGCGCGGTCAGCGTGGACGAGGAATGGCTGAATCCGGCGCAGCGCAAGATGGCGGAAATCACGAACCGGCACAACGAGCGCGGTTCGCTGGCGGACGTGATGAAGGGCAAGGACGTGTTTATCGGTGTTTCCGCCCCGAAAATCGTCACGGCGGAGATGGTTTCGACGATGGCGAAGGATGCGATTGTGTTCGCAATGGCAAATCCCACGCCGGAAATCATGCCGGAAGAAGCCGCGAAGGGCGGCGCGCGCGTCATTGCGACCGGGCGCAGCGACTATCCGAACCAAATCAACAACGTGCTGGTTTTCCCCGGCATTTTCCGTGGCGCGCTGGACGCACAGGCGACGGATATTACGGAGGAAATGAAGCTCTCCGCCGCCCGCGCGATTGCGTCTATCGTTTCGGACGATGAGCTGAAAGAGGACTACATCATCCCCGGCGCGTTCGACAAGCGCGTCGCTCCTGCCGTCGCGAAGGCGGTCATGGACTGCGCGAAAGCATCCGGCATCAGCAAGCTGGGGAAATAAGCGCTATTTCGGCAAAGTGCATCAGTACACAAACTTAAAACCCTTCGCTTAAACTCAACTCGCTTAGATGGGATGCGAAGGGGTCAAGGGGGCGACCGCAGACATTCGTCTGTTTCCATTGCCCCCTTGTCGCCGCCGCAGCGGCGAAACCCCTGCGATTGAAAGAAGCACCTTCTTTCGGAGAAAACACCATGATTGCAGAAATTCTATGTGTCGGCACGGAACTCCTGATGGGGCAAGTCCTCAACACCAACGCGCAGTTCCTCTCGCGCCGCCTGTCCGCGCTGGGCATCACGCAGCAGCACCAAACCGTCGTGGGCGATAATGCGCAGCGCTTGGAGGACGCCTACCGCCTTGCACTCAGCCGTGCGGATATCGTCATTACCTCCGGCGGCCTCGGCCCGACGGTCGATGATATCACCAAGCGCGTGGCGGCAAAAGTTGCGGGCAAGGAGCTTGTCCTCTTTCCGAAAGCGGAGGAGATGGTTCGCACCCGCTTCCAGCAGTATCACCGCAACATGACCCTCAACAACCTTTCTCAGGCTATGTTCACGGCGGATTCTACGCTGCTGATGAACCCGAACGGCACAGCCCCCGGCGCGATTGTCCCGATGGGTGATGGAAAAGTCGTTATCCACCTGCCCGGCCCGCCCTGCGAGCTGGAGCCGATGTTCACCGCATCGGTCGAGCCGTACCTGATGGCGCGGTCAGGGCGCGCGCTGGTGAGCCGGTATGTGCGCATCTTCGGCATGGGTGAATCCGAGGTGGACACGCGCCTGCGCGACTTGGAGAACGGAGAGAATCCGACGTTATCGCCCTACTGCGCGTTAGGCGAGGTGCAGCTGCGCGCAACGGCGAGCGCTGATACGGCGGAGAAGGCGCTGGCGCTGCTGACACCGCTTTTGGCGGAAGTCAAGGCGCGTCTGGGCAATGTTGTGTACGCGATGGAGGAAACAGACGGCGGTTCACTGGCGAAAACGGCGATTGAGACGCTGCGGGCGCGGGGCATGACGTGCGCGACGTGCGAAAGCTTGACGGGCGGCAAGGTCGTTGCGGCGCTGGTGGATATTCCGGGCGCATCGGCGGTTGTCCGCGCGGGACTGGTGACGTACCAGACGGACACGAAGACGATTCTGGCGGACGTGCCTGCGGAGGTCATCGAGCGTTTCGGCGTGGTGAGCGTGGAGACGGCGTGCGCAATGGCGGAAGGCACGCGGAAGCGGCTGGGCGTGGACATTGCGGTGAGTACGACGGGCGTCGCGGGGCCGGACGGCGGGACGGAGGACTGCCCGGTAGGGACGGTGTGCGTCGGCGTATCGACGGCGGACGGCACGAGCGCGGTTCGGCTGGCGCTCTCTGGCAACCGCGAGCGCATCCGCACGCTGGCCATGAAGCACGCGCTGCACACGCTGATTGAAAAGGCAAGATAAGAAAGCAGGCTCATGTCCCGGTGATTTGGGGGCATGAGCCTGTTTTTATGGAGTTGTAGAAAAATTGTTAGGAGGATGGCTTTCGTGCTTCTCGGTCGCGCCCATTTGGCGCGACAATTAAAGCGAGTTGGGGGGCGCATCTGCGGATGCGCGAAGTTACTGGCAGGGACGCTTCGCTGCCTGCGCCTTGTTGACTTTTCCCTTGGAGTAGGTTTGACGAGGAACAGTTGGGGCGTTGCCCCAAACCCCACCAGAGGCGCCGCCTCTGGACTCCGCAAGGGGAAAAGGAAAAGAGACGAAGTCTCCCCCTTGACCCCTTGTGCGCGATTGAGTTGTTTTCTCTTCCCTTACTTCTTCCGCGTGTTGCTCTTTTGGGCGGTATCCCTATCCCTTACCACTTCATGAACCAAGTCGAAATATACCCGGTCTTGCCATCAACCTCAACCTTGCACCAATCCGTGCCGTGCTCCAGCACTTTCACTTCCGTACCCACCGGCACGCGCGCAAGTACTTCCGCATTCAGCGATGCGCCCTTCCGGAAATTCACATAGCTGCCGCCGTTGACATTCCACAGCTTTGCCGTGAACGGCTTCACTTCGCCCGCTCCCCCGCTCACCTTCAAATACTGCTTCATCATGTAGCCAATCTTGCCGTCCTGCACCTGTACTTTGACCCACTTGCTGTCCACGTTGCCCAGAATCGTCACCTTTGTGCCGTTGTGATAGTATGCCAGCACCTGTGCGTCGAGGTTCGGTTCACGGCGCAGATTCAGCACCTGCGTGCTTTTCGGGTTATGAACGACAGCCGCCGTGCCGGACACGCTGCCGGAAGAAGAACCGAAGTTCAGGTACTTCGTTGCCACATAGCCCTCGCGGTTGCCGACCTTGACGCGGCTCCAAGGGCTGCTCTTCTGCAGGACGCTGACGGACTGACCGTTCTTGATCGCCATGATAATCGTGCCGTTCATGTTCGGCTGCTCGCGCAGGTTCAGCCCCGTGCCGGTGTTGGTGCGGACGGTCGCGGAGATAGCGCTGTCAGCGCTATTCAGGTACTTTGCCAACATGTAGCCGGTTTTGCCGTTCACGCTGACACGATGCCATTCGCTGCCTGCTTTGATGATTTCCACCAATGTCCCGGTGGGGTATTGCCCCAGCACCTTCGCGTCCAGCGACGCGGTTTCGCGCAGGTTCAGCGCGCCGCCCTTGACGAGCGCGCTCTCGGTCGTTTCTGCCATCGCCATGCCGCTCAGCGCGAGCATCGCCGCCGCGCTCAGACCAGCCACACGAGTCAGATTCTTCTTGTTCATGGATTGTTGCCTCCTTTTGCTTTCCATGGAAGAAAGGTTGTGCTTTTGAAGCGGCGTTTCTTTCCGCTTCACCCATCCAACGACAGGAGACGGATGTTCGTTGCTGGCGCATTTTGGGGAAATTGGCGGATACGCTGGAAACAGCGTCGGATTCTTCCTCATCCTTGTGGCGCAAATCGAGAATTTTCCGCGGAATAGGTGGAATATTTTTCTGCAAATCGTCTTTTTTCCGCGATTTTCTGCGCAAAGTTTACATTTTCCACACATTTCGAGGGTGTACAAGGGCGGATTTTTGCGGTACAATAGCATTGGTAAATCATATCGTTTCCGAAAAAAGGAGCGCTTGACGATGATGAAACGGATGTTCTGTCTGCTGCTGACGGTCTTGATGGGGGTAAGCTGCATCTTCGCATCGGCGGAAGATGCGCAGGACAACAGCGCGGATGCCCTGACGCTGGCGGAACTGCAAGCCTTCGCCGCGCGGATGCAGACGCTGGCAATGGCCTCTACGCCCCTGAACGATCCGGCGGATGCCAAGACCGAGGACGGCTATGCCTTCGAGTATTCCTTCGGCACGATTTATGCCGATTCGCCCGCGATGAGCATTGACACGCAGCTGCTTTCCATCGTCCTGACGAGCGCCGAAGAGCAGGGCCCGCGCGATATTCAGGTAGGCGACGAACTGTCCATCGTGCTGGAAGCAAATTACAGTGAGAACCCGTCTCTGCGCGGCAGCCGCGAATCCGCCGTGCTGTATGTGCTGGACTTGCTGCCGGAAAGCATGAGATGGGGCGAAGTGAAGCGCGACGGTCAGCGCGTGCAGACGGTGGAATACGCCGTGCATGAGCGCGTGGAAACCGATGGCGAGGGCTACACGGACACGGGCGTCATCTTTACGATGGAGGACAATATCGTCAGCGCGATTCGCGTTTACGGTCTGTCCGCACGCACGACCGAGGCGGAAATCAGCACTGTGCGCGACAATCTCCGCTTCGATGCGCTCTTTGACGACTATGTGCAGGTTCCGTCGAGCTACAACGGCGCGGATTTGCCCATGTTTGACGGAACGGACTTGCAGTTCTCCGGTATTGACTTCATGAGCCTGACGCCGGAATCCGCCGCGGACGTGCTGGGAGACGTGATTGACGACGTGTGGGTGGAGAACGGCACAGACGGCTATGTGCGCACGATGACGTTCGCGGCGTGCGACATCACGTTCCTCTACGACGCGCAGAAGCAGAACCCGCAGGTGGAAATGCTGCTGATTGCCGCCGATGGCATGGAAGGCCCGCGCGCGAGCCGCATCGGCGACACTTTCGCGCAGGTATACAACCGTTTCCGCAATGACAACACCGCGATTGATGAGAACGACACTGAGCACCTTTACGGCGACGAAGAAAGCGGTCAGTACGGCGTGGTGGAGTACACCGTGGACGGCACGGTCATGCGCTTTGGTCTTGTCCTTGATGACGGCGTGCGCGTTGTTCTGCGCCTTGAATTCACCGCCTCCGTCCTCTCTGAAATCATGGTGTATATTGAGTGAGGAGAGGCGCCAGAGACTCTGCCTCTGGACTCCGCAAGGACGATAGAAATGGGACGAAGTCCCCTCCCTTGATCCTTCCGCACGATGGAGTTGGTAACTTCTGCATATTTCTTCCGCGTGTTTATCTGGGAACGGGATATAGAAGCTACAATACCCCAAAGCATGGAAGTGGCGACCGAAAAGCCCTCTCCTCGCCTCCGCGGAGGCGATTCCCCCTGCAACAAGAAAAATCAAGTAACAAAAATGCACGCTGCAAAGGAGGCATTTGCCCTTGAAGATTGATTTGAATAGCCCCGTCGAAGTCTGGCGCATTGATGCGCCCAATACCGGCTTCCCTTCCTGCGAGCTGACCCTGTTCAATCTTTCCGGACAGCAGGTCGTCTCCGTGGAAGTCACCCTCACCCTGCTTGATCCAGACGGACAGGAAATCACCCGCATCACCCACCGTGCGCACGGGCTGACCGGCGCACCCATGCGTACATTCTCTATGACCGTGCCGGTGGAAGAGCCCGCGAACGTCGGCGGCTGCGAAGCAATCATTGAGAAGGTCTGGTACGATAACAGCAGCATCTGGCGCCGCGGCAAAGAGCCACTGACGGAGTACACGCCGAATAATCTGCACCGCAGCACCGCGCTGAGTGAGCTGCGCGAGGTGGCAGGCAACATGGCGGCGGGATATCCAGAAATGCAGGGCGACCTATGGCTGTGCGTCTGCGGCCGTCCGAATCCCGTGTCTGTCGCGACGTGCGCCCGCTGCGGACGCGATAAGCGCGATGTGTTCACCCACTTCAGCAAAGAAGCGGTGGACGCCGTGATTGCCGCGCGCGAAAAGGCGACGGATGACCAGAACCGCGTCGCCGTGGAGGAAACATCAAAGCTGCAAGCCCAGCGTGAGCAGGAAGTGACCAAGCGCCGTCGGCACCGCCGCGTTGTGGCGGGGGCAGTTGCGCTGATTGTGCTGATTCTCGGCGGTGGCTACGGCATCATGTTCCACCTCCTGCCGCAGATGAAGTACAGCGACGCGCAGACGGCGCTCACCAATGGTGAATACACCGCCGCGGCGGAGAAATTCGCGGAAATCAGCAGCTACAAAGATGCGGCGGACATGGTGGAGGAAAGCAACTACCGCCATGCGGAAGCCCTGCTGGACAGCGACAACGTGACAGCGGAGGATATTGCACAGGCGCGCACGCTGCTGGACACGCTGACGGACCAGACGCGCACGGACGACCTGCGCAAGTCTGCCGACTATCAGGAGGGTCTGCTGCTGCTGAACGAGGGCAAGCTGGATGATGCCGAAAAGCTGTTCACGGCGCTGGGTGATTACGAAAATTCGCGGACGCAGCTGCAGGAAATCGCGTATCGCCGCCTATCCGCCGAAATGGAGACGGCAAGCGACTACGATGCCATCCGCGAAGGGCTGACCGCGCTGAACGGGTATCAAGACAGCGCAGCGCTCATCGAAAAAACGTGGTATCTGGAGGCGAAGAGCCTGCTGGAGGGCGACAATCCTGACCCGGTATCCGCCATTGCCTGTCTGGAGGAAATTCCGGATTACGAGGGCGCGGCGGAACTGGCGCGTCAGGCGCATTACGCCTATGGCAAGCAGCTGCAAGCGGCAGGAGAAACCGCAACCGCCGCCGAGCAGTTCTACCTTGCGAAGGGCTATGAGGATGCCGATGAACAGGCAAACGTCAGCTATTACGCTCCGGCAGTGAAGGCGCTGGAGGCTGGAAAATTCAAGGAAGCAGCGCGGCTGCTGCAGAACATCCGCGATTACAGCGACGCGGATGACCTGTGGAAGCAAGCTATCTATCAGCAGGCACTGGTGGAAATGAAAGCGCTGGATTTCGATGCGGCGACGGCGCTGCTGAATCAGCTGCCGGCAGATTACAATGATGTCGCGACGCTGCTGAAAGACTGCGTGTATCAGCCGGCGCAGATTGCGTATTCGCGCGGCGAGTATGAAGCTGCGATTGCCGGGTTTACGGCTGTTTCGGACTACTCCGAAGCGGCGGACATGATTCGCCTGTGCAACTACGATTGGGCGGCGAAGAAGGCGCAGGATGGCGATTACGACGGCGCAATCGCGCTGTATGAAGCCTTGGGCGACTACAAGGACAGCGCGCAGAAAATCAGCGAAGTGCGCACGATGAAGGCGCAGGCGCTTGCATCGACCGGCGCGCTGGACAACCTGCAGTCCGCCGCCGTCATCTACGCCGAATTGGGCGACGAAGCGAACCTTGCCGCGACGCAGTATCAGCAGGCGGCGCTGCTGCTGCAAAATCAGCAGTACACCGAGGCGCGGGAGATTTTCGCCGCGCTGGGAACGTATAAGGATGCCGCGACGCAGTTGAAGGCGTGCGACTACGCCATTGCGCTGCAAAAGAAGGACGCTGGGCAGTTAGACGAAGCTGCGACGCTGCTGGAAAGCATTTCCGGCTATTCCGACGCGGATGAGCAGCTTAAAATCGTGCGCTATGCGCAGGGCGAAAAAGCCGTGGCGGATTCGCTTTCCCTGGCGGCAGCGCAGTTCTTCACGCAGGCGGGCGACTATTCCGATGCTGCCGATCGCGCCGCGGCGCAGTATGCCGCCTACTATGGCCCGATTGCCGACAGCGCCCGCGCACAGTACAATCAGCAGGAGTACACGGCTGTGGCTGACCTGCTGATGAATCTGGACATGGAGAATTTGCCCGCGGATTACGCCGATTTGCGCGATATTTTCCGCGAAAGCTGCTATCAGGCGGGCGAAAGCTATTATGCCGCCGGACAGGTGTATCAGGCGTACCCGTACTATCAGGAAATCAGCGACGAGCGCCGCGTGAAGGAGCGCCTGAAGGAAGCGTGTTATCTGGTGCTCGGCACATGGCAGGATACGGAAGGAAACGCCTACACGTTCAATCTCGATGGCACCTGCACACTTGCGGGCGAATCGCTGTATTTCGCGGTGGACGGCCTGACCATCCGCACGGGCACATCTGCGGATTCGCTGACCGCCACGCACCAGCTGACCGGCATCAGCGCCACCAGCGCATGGCTCTTTGATCAGCGCAATGGGGCGAATGTGCGGATTCGGCTGACGAAGGTGGAGAAATAAGGACAGAAGAAGGGGGCGTCTCTCTCGGAATGGAGAGGGACGCCCCTGATTTTTGTGCTATTTTGTTGACTGAATTACTGCCCCTGATTGTCTTGATTGTGCCTCAAGGCTTATACTTTGCACTATACGCCTGCACTTCATCGTCCTTGATAAGCCACCCGAATTTTTGTAAAAACTCCAGTTTTTCATCATCCGATTTCCATGTTTTCCTTTTGCGCAGCGCTCCGGGGACATGTTCATTTTCTTTGCCATTAAAATATTTGCTGCCGGGCCCTTGCTTATATTGAATCGGAATACCATCTTCTATGCAGCTCCACACGCTTGATCCGCCATCCGTTGTTAATACATTACCTACAAGCCCCTCTAATTCGCCAGCTGCTAATCGCCTTAATAATTTTTGTTCTTCGTCCGTCATATTATTTATGTCCTCCATTGGCTTACGTTAATTTCTTCCGAATCATATGCCCCCAGCGGATATTCCCGAATCCATCCTTTAATTTGTATTATTGTTCCACATTTAGGGCATTCATATACATCTTCCGAATCAAAGTAATATACTATATCTTCCCCCATTCCAGAATCATAATCATCGCTGGTCTGTCCACTCTGAAACTCTTCAAGGTCAATGCACAATCTCTTATGGCAATGCGGACAGCGTATATTTCTGACCTTTGAAATAGTGCAGCTTTCCTCTCCAGCATCCATGAAATCTTCGCCAGCCTGCTCTTTCTGCTGTACATATTCCCAAAGTTCTTCTATGGGCATAGTATCATATTGGACATTCGCAGACAGCAACTCATCTAACAGCAGCAGCGAAGCCTTCATCCGTTCCATTTCTTTGAAAATGGATTCCTTCCGGGTTTCTGCGATTTCTTTTAAGGGACGCCCCGCTTTTTCTTGCATTTTCCTTATATCGGCGCAAGACAAGCCCGCCTTAGAGAGAATCACAAGTCTTTTTAGATTTTCTAAGTCATTGTTGGTATAGTCAGCTCTTCCATTCACTGACCCTTTTTCCGGAGCAAATACCTTCTCCTTTTTATAGTATTTTATTCGCTCTCTCGAAATATTAAGAGCTTCAAGTACATCCTTTGTCCGCATATCTGCAGCACCTCCTTTCAAGAAACATAATAGCATATGGGGACTTTGTCCCTGTCAATAATATTTCAAGAAAAAGTTGTTGTTGAAGCTCCAAATAATTGGTGCTTATTTGACCCTTCTCCCCGCCCCGCATTCCGCCGCCGCAATCAGCGCCAGCAGCACGACCATCGCGCCGTACCCCACGAACGCGGGCAAACCGGACTTATCCAGCGCGAACTCCACGCCGACCAGCCCCGCCGCGCACAGGAGCAGCGCGCCAACCGGCCACCAGCGCTTCGCAAAGGACAATGAACCTGCTGCACGGCGGCACTCCACAATCAGAATCACCAGCAGTGTCAGCGCGCACAGGAGCTGCTGCACCCGCACGAAGCCCCACTTCATGCACTCCGCCAGCAGGCTCTCACACATGATTTGCGGCAGCGCCAGATAAAACGCGGTGCGCAGGAAAAGCTGACCATCGCGTCCGCCGGGCTTGCGGGTCAGACCGACAATCGCCACAATGAGCGCCGCAAGGCAGGACAGCATGAAGATGGCGGGATAGCTTTCGCCCCACTCGTTCGTCAGGGCAAAGGGGAAGAACGCCAGCTGTTCGGGCATCTCAAAGCCCGCCGTGCCGATTTCGCCCAGATACTTTTCGCCGAAGCGGGCAATGGCGACCAGCAGCGCACCCGCCGGGGCAAACGCATCCAGCACGGGCAGGACGCGCTGATGCGTCAGCTTTGCGCTGATGATGACGCCCAGCACCACGCCGACCGCGCCGCCAAAGAAGCAGAACGTATCCGGCCGAAGGACAGTGAACGCGCCCCATCCCCAGTGCGGGAACGCATAGTGCCATTGCAGCACCACATAAGTGACCTTGGACAGCACCGCGCCCAGCACAATAGCGGGCAGAATCGGCAGATAGCGCACGTTCCGGGCGCGCAGACGCGCCTCCAGCACAACGATGCCGAACGCGACGAGTACCCAATAGACGGTATTCACTCGTCCGCCTCCTCACCTGTCCATGCCGACGCGAAGTACACGATGTCGGAGATGGCGCGGGTGTTTTCATTCAGTACGTCGTTGATTTTCTCGCCGTTGAAAATCATCATGGTGGAGTCGCCGCCATCGAGATTATAGGCGATATACGCGCCCTCATCGGCGCAGAGCTTCGCAAACTGCTTGAGTGTCATGCCCATCGAGCCGCGCGCCTGCGACGCACAGCAAATCGCCATATATTCCAGCGGGCCAACCTGCGCAATCGCCATGCGCTGCCGCGGCTCATCGAACGCCATGCCTTCCGCCATCGGGTTCAGCACGGCTTTGCCCTCGCGCACCAGCACCGGGCCGAAGAAGAAGCTGTTGATGACCTTCTTGCCATCCACCGTGCCGTCAAGCGAATTGCGCTTGGGGCGGAGGACATAGTGGAAGTCGCCGTCCTCATCAATCAGGAGAACGTCGCGGTCGCCGCGCAGGTGGTCGAGGTACTCCGTGCCCTGCCGGACGATATAACCGATGCCAGTATAGCAGAAATAATCGCCGTCAATGGCAAGGATGGCGTTGCTGCGCTTGGCCATAATCGTGCCCTTGACTGTGCGGGTGGAGTCAAAGCCGCCGGCGGACATGGTGCGCAGCTGGGAAGCATCCGCTATCTTGATATGCGCAACCCAATAGTCGCACTCCGCCTTGCGCTTCTGCGTCACCTGCACGCTGATGGTGGGATCCTCATAGCTCCAAGTGCCGTCGCCGAGGGTAAAGCCGTCCGGATCAGCGGGCATACCGGGAGAGAAATCGATGGGCAGGGAAACCATCGGTTCCGCCGTCGCCGGGGTTTCCGCCGATTCTTCCGTGTTTTCCGCCAGCGATACACTACCCATCAGCACGATGGCACTCAGCAGCGCCAACAGTCGTTTCTTCATCAGGGTTCACTCCTCTTCATGCTTGATTTTGCCACAGCAAAACGTCCTTTTCCCGTCTTTCATTATACCGGAATGGGGAAGGGTTGTCAATTCTGGGGAACAGCATCGGGGCGGATATTTTCCTCCGTATCGCGGCGGTGATAGACGTACTTTTCCGCACTGCATACAATTTCTGGCAGTCCCAGCAGCTCCGACACCGTGACCAGCTGATAGCCTTCCGCCACCAGCTGCGGAATCAGCACGGACAGGCACTTCGCGTCCTTCTTCCGCGCATGAAAGAGCAGGATACTGCCGTTCTGCACGGCCGCCAGCGCCTTTACCGGGTCGGTCTCGCTCACATCCCACTTGACAACCGCCAGATAGCCAACCGCCGCAACGCTTTCCTCCACCTTCTGGTTCGTCTTGCCCATCGGCGGGCGCATGACCTGCATGGGATAATGGCAGTCCAGCAGCGCATCCACTTTTTCCTGCGTCCGAAGCATCTGGAACTTGATTTTCTGCCGGCTCAGCTTCGTCAGGTAAGTGTGTCCCCATGAGTGATTGCCGATTTCGCACCCAGACGCCACAACCTCCTGCCACAGCGCCGCGTCCTCATATTTGAGCGCCTTGCCGATGGGGAAGAACGTCGCGCGGACGTCGTTTGCCTGCAAAATATCCAGCACCGCCCGAACATCCTCCGCGTGATAGCAGTCGTCAATCGTCACCGCAATTTTCTGCTCCTCGCGGCTGCCGAAGCGATAAGTGATGTCCAATTCGTCCTCTGCCAGCGCACACCCCAGCATCAGCAGCGCCATGCAGCCGCTTATCAGCCGTCTGACCATACGCTCCCTCCTTTTCCAGCCTGTTACCTATTAGACGAATCAGAGATGCCATTCGTTGCACCCAAAATGCAAAAACAGAAAAAAACTGTACAAGCATTGCCCCCTTGCCTAAATCATGCTATAATGGGAACAAAGCAGCCCGGAGGTGCATGTTCATGAAGCAGTACGGCCTGATTGGGGAGAAGCTTGGGCACAGCCTGTCCGTCCCCATTCACGAGGCGATTTGGGAGAAAATCTCTCTGACGGCGAGTTATCGCCTGATTGAGATTCCGCGCGGTGAATTGGCGGCGGTTGTACCGGAACTGCTGTGCACGCTGGACGGCTTCAATATCACCGTGCCGTACAAGACGGACGTGATACCCCTGCTGGATGAGATTACCCCTTTTGCGCGGGAGGTTGGGGCGGTCAACACGGTGCTGACGGGCAAGACAAGCCGCGGCTACAACACGGACGACCCCGGCTTTGAGCAGATGCTGCGCCACTTCGGCATGAATCCGGACGGACGCCCGGTGTTCATCCTCGGTTCAGGCGGAGCGATGCATGCCTGCCGGAACGCCGTGGAGCGCATGGGGGCGCGCGAAACGTGGGTCGTCTCCCGAAGCCCGAAGCACGCGGATGAAATCAGCTACGACGATTTCTATGCGCGCTTCCCCGATATGGGCGGGCTGATTGTCAACACGACTCCTGCCGGAATGTACCCGCGCGTCGATGGCTGCCCGATAGATGCAGCGCACTTGCCCGGCATCGTCGCCCGCGCCGACGGCGTAGCGGACATTATTTTCAACCCGGCGGAAACGGTACTGACCGCCGCTGCAAAACGTGCTGGAACACCCGCTTGCACAGGGCTGTATATGCTCATTGCGCAGGCGGTGGAAGCCGAAAGCATCTGGCAGGGATGTTCCATGCCGCCGAACCTTGCGGAAACGCTGATGAAGGAGCTGCATTTGCTGTGAGCGAACCGAAAAAGATTCTCATTCTCAACGGTCCGAACATCAACCTGACTGGGCTGCGTGAAAAGGCAGTTTACGGTGCAAAGACGTATGACGACCTGCTTGCGCTGTGCCATGCGGAAGCGGAAAAGCTCGGCGTGGAGGTGCGCTGTGTGCAGTCCAACCACGAGGGCGACCTGATTGATGCGCTGCAAAAGGCGTACTTCGACGGCTTCTGCGGCGCGGTGTTCAATCCGGGTGGGTACACGCACACGTCCGTTGCGCTGCATGACGCGATTGCGTCTGTGCCGATGCCGGTCATCGAGTGCCACATGAGCAACGTCCACGCGCGGGAGGAATTCCGCCACAAATCCGTCACCGCCAGCGCCTGCCGGGGGCAGATTGTCGGCTTCGGCTTCTACGGCTATGTGATGGGAATGCGCGCCCTGCTGGAGGCGGATTCATGACCGCCTATCGCCCGAACTCCCGCAGAATCCCGGAGCTGAACGGGCTGCGCGTGCTGCTGGTGTTCATTGTCAGCTGGTATCACTTCTGGCAGCAGTCGTGGCTTACGCCGTCGATTGGCCGTTACTCGCTGGACTATCTGCTGCGCGCTGGATATATGCCGGTTGACGGCACAATTCTGCTGTCGGGCTTTCTGCTGTTCCTGCCGTATGCGCGGACGATGATGCTGGGCGAGCGCGTGCCGGACACGAAGGCGTTCTATCAGCGGCGCATCATGCGCATTGTGCCCAGCTATTATTTCCTGACGCTGCTGATGCTCTTCGCCGTCGCAATTCCGTACAACCTCTACGGGCGCACATCAGAAGCCATCCGCGACGTCCTCATGCACCTGACGTTCACGCAGACGTTCAATTACGCCACCTACATTGCCACGCCTATTGGCGTTGCATCGTGGACAATCGCCATCGAGATGCAGGCGTACCTGATTTTCCCCTTGCTGGCGAAGGGCGCGATGAAGAACCCGCTCGGTACGCTGATGAGCATGGCGGCGGTCGCATTTGCGTTCCGCGGCTGGTGTTTATGGCGGCTGGACGAGTACAACATGGTTGTCAATCAGCTGGCGAATTTCCTTGATGTTTACGCAATGGGCATGGGCGCGTCCATCTTGTATGTGCGCCTGACGCAGCTGTACCCGGCGGAAAGCCGCCGCAAGTGGCTCTGGCAGGGCGCGGCGACGCTTGTGTTCTGCGTCTCTCTCTACGGGATGCTCCGCGTCATCCGCGCACAGGCGTACACGTCCGGACAAGCTGCCATGCAGGCCGCGCAGATGATGCGCCGTCCACTGCTCTGCCTGACGATTGCGGGCCTCATGCTCTCGCTCCCCTTCGCCGTGCGCCCCCTGCGCTTCCTGATGGGCAACCGCGTCATGGGCTGGCTTGCCGCCATCTCGATGAACTACTACCTGCTGCATCAGAACCTCGCTGTCCACCTGAAGCGGCTGCACATCCCGCCGTCCGTGAGCAATGAACCGAACCGCGTCGGAGAACAGCCGTGGCAAAACCAGTACATGGCGCTCTGCTTCGGTCTGTCCCTCCTCGGCGCGATTCTCATCACCCTGCTGATTGAAAAGCCCTGCGCGTGGGCGCTGAAAAAGCTGTTTACTCGGAAGCAAAAGGCTTGACCCTTTTGTGCGCCCGCAGGCGCGAACCCCTGCAACCCAAAAGCACTTTCCCAATAAACTCGCGTAACCAAGGCAAAAGAGATCCTTTTGCCAATCATTTCTTACCCACAAAGAAAGGAGTCTTTTCCCATGATGATTCTCTACCCCTACGGTCTGCGCAAGGCGCTGACCCTCTCCTACGACGATGGCGTGGAAACCGACATCGAACTCATCCGCATCCTCGATGAATACGGTATTCTCGCCACCTTCAACCTCAACAGCGGCTGCTTTGCCCCGGAAGGCACGGTTTACCCTGCCGGCACGATTCACCGCCGCATGAGCGAATCCGCCATTAAAGCGCTCTATGCCAGCGGCCGCCACGAAGTCGCCTCCCACGCGCTGACCCATGCGTCGCTGTCCGCAATTCCCGCGCCGCGCATTGCCTATGAGGTTCTTGCTGACCGCGATAATCTGGAAAAGCTGTTTGGCAAAATCGTCCGCGGTTTTGCGTACCCTTACGGCACATACAGCGACGAAGCCATCGACACCCTGCGCACCTGCGGCATTGCCTATGCCCGCACTGTCGTCAGCACCCACAACTTTGAGATTCCCAACGACTGGCTGTGCCTCCACCCGACTTGCCATCACGATGACCCGAAGCTGGACGAGCTGTGCGACCGCTTCCTTACGGGGAAATTGCCATTCGGGCTGAAGCTGTTCTACCTGTGGGGACATAGCTACGAGTTTGAGCAGCATAACAACTGGGAGGTTATCCGCGCCTTCTGCGAGAAAATGAGCGGCAAAAAGGATATTTGGTACGCGACAAATATCGAGATTGTGGACTACCTGAACGCCAGCCGCCAGCTGCGCACCAGCGCCGACGGGCACATCGTCTTTAACCCGACCGCCACCGACATTTGGGTGGAGAACAAAGGCGAGGTCATGACGATTAAAGCAGGGGAAACGGTCAGCGTGTAACAGAACAACTGCATCGAAACGCGCCCTGCTCCGGCGGATGAGTTTGCCGGGGCAGGGCGCATCTTTATGTGGTTTTGTGGAGGAAAGCATACAATCCGTTCGCGCCTGTCTGGTGCAATTGATACTAATTCTCATCTAAAACATGTCATTCGCCCAGCATCTTTTCCGCTCCGGCTTTGCTTCGTTCCGCTCGCGCGTACCTCCAGTACGCCTCGCTTCACTCAGCTTTGCCGGAACGAAAAATCTGCTATGCTCGATGCCATGTTTTAGAATCGAATTAGTATGAGTTGGTCGCGTTATCATGCTTTGCCCGCGTGTTTATCCTCGTGTTTGGAGTTCCTCTTTACTTTGACCCATATGTCCCATTTGTATCACTGAAAACGCTTTCCCCTGTCTTTACCCGCGACGTTGCCCGACGTTCATTGAGCTTCTCCAAAAACAGCTCCTCGTCAATCGGCAAAGTCACCGGATGCCCCAGCCACGAGGACAGATGAATCGCATTGGACAGCATCAGTCCGTTGATGCCCTCACGCCCGTCCGCGACCAGCGGTTCGCCGCGCAGAATATGCGCCGCAAACGCGTTCAGCACCGCCGGATGCTGCCCGTTCTGCCCGTCTGTCTCGACCTCGATTGTTTCGTAGGACGGCGCACGGAAGCCTTCCTGACACGTCGCGCACCATTCACGCTCGTCCATTTCCAGCTTCTTCATGATGAGCTTGCCGTCCTGACAGATGAGCGTCGCCTTCGTGCCTGTAATCTCCAAACGGTTCGTGCCGGGGGCGTCGGCGGTCGTGGTGATGAAAACGCCCGTTGCGCCGTTCGGGTACTCGAAATAGGCGGTCACGTCGTCCTCGACCTCGATGTTGTGCCACTTGCCCTCGTGGCAGAAACCCTGCACCTTGCACGGCAGTCCCACCAGCCACTGCACCAAATCCAGCTGATGCGGGCACTGGTTCAGCAGCACACCGCCGCCTTCGCCCGCCCACGTCGCGCGCCATGCACCGGAATCGTAGTAGAACTGCGTGCGGTACCAGTCGGTGATAATCCAATTGACACGCTTTAAGTCACCGATTGCGCCGCTGTGAATCAGCTCGTGCATCTTGCGGTAGGTGCAATTCGTGCGCTGGTTGAACATCATGCCGAAGGTCAGCTCCGGGTGACGGTCCGCCTCGGCGTTCATTTCGCGCACTTGCAGGGTGTAAACGCCGGCGGGCTTCTCAACCATGACGTGCAGCCCGTTTTTGAATGCTTCAATCGCCAGCGGCGGATGCTGATAGTGCGGCGTGGCAATCAGCACGGCTTCGCACGCTCCGCTATGGATGAGATCTACGCCCTCTTCAAAAACCTTCACGCCGGGGAGGTTTTCCTTCGCCCACTCGCGGCGCGCCGGATTACGGTCAGCCACCGCCGTGATTTCGATTTCTGGCATCAAGCCGTCCAGATAGTTCTTGCTGTGACCCGTGCCCATATTGCCGACGCCGATAATACCCAATTTCACCTTTGCCATCGCTCAATACCCCATCTTTCTCACATTGTCATAGCTGCGCTTCAAGCAGTCAAACGCGCTTTCGCCGTAGCAGTCATCCTGCTCGACGAGCATGTACTTCGTCTTGCCCAGCGTTTGCAGCTTTTCCAGAATCTTCGGGAAGTTCAGATTGCCCTCGCCGACGACCGCCTTGCGCTGGTCGAAGCCATTCACGGACATGTCTTTCAGGTGGACGCAGGGGATGCGGTCTTGCAGGATGTCAATCCATTCCAGAACATCCGCGCCCGCCGCCTGCACCCAGTAAGTATCCAGCGTCACGCCCATCAAGTCCGCCGGCATCTGTTCCAGCAGCACGTCCATAATCCGGCGGCCGTCGCGCAGGCGCGTCCATTCCAGATTGTGATTGTGGTACATCAGCAGTTTGCCCGCGTCGCGCATCTTCTTCGCGGGCGTCGTGAAGTCTTTCGCGAACTGGTCAATCCACTCCGCGCGCTGGTACTTCGGGTTCATCATGCCGATGCCGATGTAGTCGCAGCCAAGGATGTCATGGTCGCGGATGACGCCCTCCGGGTCGGCAATCATGCGATCCGGATTCGTATGCGTCAGAACGATTTTCAGCCCGAATTCATCGCAGATGTCCCGCTGCGCCTGAACCGGCACATTGCCCACCGCCGACAGCTGCACGCAGGTATAGCCGATTTCCGCAATACGCTTCATCGCTTCCCGGAAGTCCCACGTCGTCTGCATATAGTCCCGCACGGTAAATGTCTGCGCACCCAGTTCCATTTTCATCTGAAATTCCCCTTTCTATCCCGTCAATGTTATTTCAGAAGCACCAATGCTTCATAAGGCTGCAAAGTGATGGTTTGCTCCGTCTGCTGTGTCCGCCCGGTGTTGGAAATCAGCACCTGCGCGCCCGCGAAGCCCGCCGGCATTGTCCATTCTCGCGTCTGCTCCTTGAAGTTGCACATCACGAGCAGTTGCGCATCATCCAGCGTGCGCGTATAAATGAACAGTGCCGGGTCGTCCTTTTCCAGCAGTTCATAGCGCCCATGCACAATCACAGGGTGCGCCTTGCGCAGGCGGATGAGCTTCTGGAAGTAGTAGAACGTTGAATCCGGGTCAGCCATCGCCGCCGCCGCGTTGACCTCCGTGTAGTTCGGATTGACGCGAATCCACGGCGTGCCGCAGGTGAATCCGGCATTCGGGCTGTCGTTCCACTGCATGGGCGTGCGGGCATTGTCGCGGCTCTTGAACAGCAGGTAGGGGAAGAACTCGTCGTGCGTGAGCGGCCCGTCCGTCACCCAGCGGCGATACCCGTTCAGGCTGTCAATATCCCGGAACTCGTCCAGCGACTGGAACGGACAGTTCGTCATGCCCAGCTCTTCGCCCTGATAGATATAAGGTGTACCCTCCATCATGTGCAGGCAGGTTGCCAGCATTTTCGCGCTGCGGACGCGCCACTGCGGGCGGTCATCGCCGAACGCGGACACGGTGCGCGGCTGGTCGTGGTTGCCAAGGAAAAGACTGTTCCACGCCTTGCCGTGCAGCTCCGTCTGCCATTTGCTCAGCACCTTTTTCAGGAACAGCATCGGAATCTGCTCCGTGCGCCACGCCCCGTATTTTCCGGCGACGTCCACATGCTCGAACTGGAATACCATGCTCAGCTCATGCGAATCCTCTCCGGCGTACTTTTGCGCCTCCTCGATGGTCACGCCCGCCGTTTCACCCACGGTCATCAGGTCATAGCGGGACAGCACCCGCTCGTTCATTTCCTTCAGGTATTCATGCACATGCGGACCGTGAATGCAGTATGCGCCAAAGTTTCCATAACCGCCGACGGGGGCGTTCGGGTCATCCGGCATTTCATCGGGTTTAGAAATCATGCTTATGACATCCATGCGGAAGCCGTCCACGCCCTTGTCGCACCACCATGTCATCATGCGGTACACATCGTCGCGCAGTTTCGGATTCTTCCAATTCAAATCGGGCTGCTGCGGTGCGAACAGGTGCAGATAGTACATGTTCGTTTCCGGGTCAAGCTGCCACGCCGATCCGCCGAAGCACGAACCCCAGTTGTTCGGCGCACTGCCGTCCTCTTTCGGTTCGCGCCAGATGTAGTAGTCGCGATAAGGGTTATCCTTGCTCTTCCGACTCTCCACGAACCACGGATGCTGGTCGGACGAGTGGTTGACAACCAAGTCCATCACGATGCGGATTCCACGCCGATGCGCCTGCTTAAGCAGCTCATCGAAGTCCGCCATCGTGCCGAATTCCGGCTGAATCGCCTGATAATCGCTGATGTCATAGCCGTTATCGACGTTCGGGGACTGGTACACAGGCGACAGCCAAATCACATCGATGCCCAGCTCCTGCAAGTAGTCCAGCCGCGACGTCACGCCCTGCAAATCGCCGATGCCGTCGCCGTTTGCATCCATGAAGCTGCGCGGATAGACTTGATAGACGACGGCTTCCTTCCACCATGCGTCCTTCATGACTGATTCTCCTTTTTCATTGCTGATAGACCCGCCGGGATAGTGACCGAAGCCGTTCGCCGCGCTGCTGGGCGGTATAATACTATTTCCGAATTCACCTGCACCATCTGCTCGCGCCTTTTCCATTCTGGCGTCCGGTCGTTCCACTTAGCGTAGCGCTGCTACGCTGCGTTTCACTCCCGTTAGCCAGAATGAAAAATTCGCTTCGCATTTTGGCGCATTCTCATTTGGAAATAGTATAAATCAGCAGCACGTTGGGGCGGCGAAAGGGATTCATAGGTTCTTCCTCCGCGGTATCAGAATTTCTCAAATGCCACGCCGTCGTCGGGATTCAGGACGCTGTTGTCCTTGATGTACTGTACAATCTCGTCCACATACCCGAACGCCAGCCCGACGCAGGTGTCCGCCGAGCCGTAGTAGATGGCAATACGCCCGGTGTCCGCATCCTGAACCGTTGCGCAGGGGAAGACGACATTCGGCACGAAGCCGCTGACTTCATAGGGCATTTCCGGCGTCAGCAGATAATTCTCGCACCGGTACAGCACCTTCGACGGCTCATCCCGGTCAAGAATCGCGCCGCCCATGGAGTACACAAAACCGTTGCAGGTGCTGGCGACGCCGTGGAAGAACATCAGCCAGCCTTCCGTCGTCTCAATCGGACACGCGCCCGCGCCGATTTTCACCGCTTCCCACCACATCGGGCCGCGGCTCATCACATGCCGGTGGCGTCCCCAGTAAATCAGGTCGGGGCTTTCGGAGAGGAAGATGTCCCCGAACGGCGTATGCGCGGAGTCCGACGGGCGCGACAGCATCTTGTACATGCCGCCGATTTTCCGCGGGAACAGCACGGCATTGCGGTTATAGGGGATAAACGGGTTCTCCATGCGCGTGAAATGCTTAAAGTCCTTCGTCTTCGCCATGCCGATAGCCGCGCCGTGGAAGTCCGTACACCAGATGATATAGTAAGTATCCTCCACCTTCACCAGACGCGGGTCATAGGCGTAGTTAGGCATCCACGGCTCGCCGTTTTCGTCCACGAACTGCACGCGCTCGCGGTCTACATTCCAGTGGATGCCGTCATTGGAGCGTCCCAGATACACATGCGGCACGCCATTGACCTGCTCGCCGCGCAGCACGGCGATATACCCATCCTGCCACGGCACGACCGCGCTGTTGAAAATGCGCCCGATTTTCGGCGTGGGATTGCGCCCCATGACGGGGTTTTCGGTGTAGCGCCACAGCACTGCACCTTCTTCAAGGTCAGCCGGGCGCTCCTGCCACGGGATATTCGGCAGGGATTGTCCATTAATTATCTTAATTTCGCTCATAAGGATCGTCCTTCCTGCTTAATTTCGCGTTTTTTACAAATTTTCTCCGTTCGTTGCCATAACCTGCTGATACCAGTATGCGCTGTCCTTCAAAATGCGCTCCTGCGTCTGATAATTCACATAAACCAGACCGAAGCGCTCCTGATACCCATGCGCCCACTCGAAATTATCGAAGAAGCTCCAATAGAAGTAGCCCAGCACCGGCACACCGTCCGCTACCGCCTGACCCAGCGCGCGCAGATAGCGGTGCATGTAGTCCTGCCGATTCGGGTCATGCACTTTGCCGTCCAGACTGACCGCATCGTGGGCATCCATGCCGTTTTCGGTAATCAGAATCGGCGTATGATAGCGCTCATAGAGGAAGCGCGGCCCCCAGTACAGCCCGTCTTCATTGATGGGCCATTCCAAGGCGTTATGCGGATGACCCGCCGGGTAGCGCACATGCTCCGGCTTGCCGTCCGCTCCCCTGCGCCACCATTGCCCCTGATAGATGTTCTGCCCGTAGAAATCCAGCGGCTGATGGATGGTTTTCAAGTCCTCCTGCCAGCCGTCGGGAAGGTACTGCTCGTAGCCGACCAGCCCATCCGCCGGGTACTGCCCCAGCATCACCGGGTCAGAGAACCACGCAATATTCCACGCAGGCCCGACTTTCTCGTCAATAGGGACGGTGAAATACTCCTTGCGGGCGGCGGCGATGTCCTCCGGCGAATTCGTATACGGCACGCACGGGTCGCCGCAGGGGGCATAGCCGACGCGAACGCCGGGAACGTGCGCCCGAAGCACCTGAACCGCGCGCCCGTGCGCCAGCATCAGGTGATGCGCCGCGCGAACGATGTCCGCCGCGCAGCATTTCAGCCCCGGCGCGTGAACGCCCAGCGCGTACCCTGAACCAATGATGCACTGCGGCTCATTGATGGTGATGAAATCCTTCACGCGGTCGCCCAGCGCATCCGCGACGATGGTCGTATAGTTTGCGAACCATTCCGGCATGTCAGGACTCAGCCATCCGCCGCGCAGATGCAGCGCATAGGGTAAATCCCAGTGATAGAGCGTGCAGAAGGGGCGGATGCCGTTTTCCAGCAGGCAGTCCACCAGCTCGGAATAGAACGCAAGTCCCTTTTCGTTGACCGCGCCCGTGCCGTCGGGGAGGATTCTTCCCCACGAAATGGAGAAGCGGTAATTGCGAATCCCCATCTTTGCCATCAGGCGGATGTCCTCGCGGAAGCGATGGTAGTGGTCAATCGCTACATCGCCGTTCGAGCGGTCTTTCACCGTGCCTGGTACGTGCGTGAATACGTCCCAGATGGATTTGCCCTTGCCGTCTTCATTTGCTGCGCCCTCAATCTGATAGGAGGACGTTGCTGTTCCCCACAGGAAGTCTTTCGGAAACTGCATACTTTTTCCCTTTCTCCCTTACGGGATGTAATTCTTCCAGATATTCGCCGCGCGCGCCGGGTCGGACACAAACAGGAACCGATCCGGGTCGTCCTCGAACTGGCGGTAAATCGACTTGCCCTTTTCCAGCCCCAAATCGCTGTAATCGCGCGGAGGCTTGATGGTCAACTGACGGGTATGATAAGCGGGATTGGGTGTCCAGCGAAGTTTGCCCTCCGCCGTCAGCAGCGGAAACCACGCAATGCCCCCATGACGGCGGACGTCGGCGTACTCAAAGCCATAATCGCGGTCGCACCATGCGCCGAAAGTCAGCGGCTGCTTGGGGTCAGCGCTGATGGTGGCATGAACCCACCCCGGCGGCACAATCACCACATCGCCCGCGCCTGCCACAACCGCGAAGCACCGTCCGGGGTCATCCTGCCCCGATTCCTGCATATAAATCACAGCTTTGCCCGTCCAAATCTCATAGACCTCAGGCGTAGACCACCCGCAATGCGCGGAAACCTTATGGATATGCCCCTGACTGCGGATGGGTTCATCGCCCAACTGCCCGGCGGCATACGTTACGACGCCATAGAGGAGCATCCGCTGCTGCATGGCGGGCAAGTCCGTCTTGCGCCCGACGTCCATCATGATGGCATAGACGTTTTCCGGCCCATCGCAATTCGGGTCGCGAAGGCTCTTGCGGACGCTGTCGAGCTTGCGGAACTCCGTGCCTTTATCAAAGCAGTCAGCCCCCAGCCGGAAGCCCTCATCCACCGACAGCGGCGTAATATCGAATCCGGGATCAAAATCAAGTTTCATGGTGTTTTTCCTCTTCTGATGATGAGTGTGTGTCATATTGGACACAGAATCCTTACTCGCGGCGAAAACCAAGCAGCATGGCAGTGTCCGCTGCGAGGGGGGCAAGGGGGCAATCGCAAACTTCGTTTGTTTTCATTGCCCACTTGTCGCCTCCGCAGGCGCGAAATCCCCTGCTTGATAAATGTAGTTGTTTTTCCTTTTTTCAAAGTGGTCTTTGGCATAGTCCAGAGGGCTGCCCGATCGTTACACCCTCACAAATGCTTTCACCGTCGCCAGGTTTTTTCCGATACTCTTCCCATACGGTGCAACCGTATACCTTCCCACCGCCGCCGGAACAATAAATGTCTCCGCATAGTGCACCACAAACGGCGCAAATTTCCCTTCCGGACTCTCTACCACCGCTTCTTCACCTTCCACCAGATTCAGCACATTCACGCTTCCGCCCGTCTCATGCTCCACCTTCCGGTCAAACCAGTGCCGCCGCGTCTCAATGAACTCCCGTTCGTGCAGCCCGGTGCGTTCCTCGCGGATGCCGTCTTCCTCGTGAATCACCTCCACGCGGTTGACAAGATTCTTCTGCACCCAGTCTGTATCGCGGTCGAACTGAATGTTCTTCATGCCATGCGCAAGGTGAATCGGGCGCGGGCGTCCGTCCAGCCCAAGGCGCCCCCAATCCCAGAGCTTGAAGGTGAAGATATAGGGCGTCGCGCTGATTTCCAGCACCATGCAGTCCTTGCCGGAGCAGTGTATTGTTCCGGCGGGAATCAGGAAGTGGTCGTGTTTTTTCGCCGGAATAACGTTGACGAAGCGTTCCGCGTCGAACCGCCCGGTCTGCTGACTGTCTTCCAGCGCTTTCTGGAATTCTTCCGGCTGAATGCCCGTCTTGCAGCCCAGATAGACATGCGTGTCGGCGTTTTCCGCCGCGTCGAGGATGTAGTAGCTTTCGTCCTGCGTGTAGTGCATCCCGAACGTGTCCTGAATGTACTCGGTCAGCGGATGCACCTGCAAGCTCAGATTTCCGCCGCCGATGGTGTCCAGAAAGTCAAAGCGAATCAGGAATTCCGTGCCGAAGCGCGCGTGAACCTTGTCACCCAAGAGCGCTTTCGCTTCCTCATGCACCAGATTGATGGCGGGTGTTTCCACAACGATGCCGTCTACATCCAGCAGGAGGCTGTTTTCCTCCGGCACGCCATCGAAACTCCATGCGTAATTGGGCTTTTCCGGGGCAAGCCCGCAGACGGACTTCATCCACTGCCCGCCCCAGACGCCGGGGTCGAAATACGGCGCAACGCGGAAGGGCTGCGTGACCGCCTGTTTGAGCGCATCGCGGTAGCAGTCGCCGGTCATCATGCGGGGCGTCTCGGCGTCGTTGGTGTCCAGCAGGTAGTCAATATGCGAATGCAGCGTCCGCTTATGGCGGTCGAGGACGCGCCATTCGATGAAGTAGCCGCGCTTATATTTGCGCAGCGGGTCTTCGCCGTAGTTGTCATTGAGCCAGTTTGCCAGTTTGCCGGAGCGGAAGCGGAGCTGGATTTCCCAGCGCGCCATGTCCGCATACACCAATACATCGGGATGCTCGCACAGCAGCGCCGCGCCGACGCCGAACACCAGCCGGACACCGTGCGCCAATGCGATTTCCTGCCGAAGCACCGCTACCCGTTCCATGTCGAAGAACTGCTCGATGCGGTAGTGCGCCATGATGCCGAACACACGGTCATCGGTCAGGTGGTCTTTCAGCATGGCATTGACCTGCTCTTTGGGGAGCGTCGCCTGTGCCGTGCAGAAGACGTGCGACGGGTTCAGCTGCTCTGTCAGCGCACTCAGCACATCCGCCTCCCACACGCCGTGATAGCAGTCCACGCAAACGACGGCGTCAGGCTTGCCCGCAATGGCTTTGCGCAGCTGTGCACCGATAGCTTCCCAGCCCTGCCATGCGCTGACACCCTTTGTCCGCACATGAAGGACAGGGCGCTTATCGTAATTGCTTTTTCTCATGCCTGCCCCTCCTGAACCAGCGTCGGGACGCCGCCGACGTTCATCAGCCGCGCGGTGAAGCCATGTTCGGCGATGGACGCATAGTCATGTCCCGCGTCGGACGGCCAGCACGCGCCGACGCGCAGGGGCGTATCGCCCGTATTGGCGAGGCGGTGCGCGATGTAGCCGGGGATATAGTGGAGGCTGCCGGGCTGCATCGGCTCGAACCAGCACTTGCCGCTTTCGTCCATGAGGATGAGCGCGCCCGTGCCCTGAATGCACCAGTAATATTCGCCGCATTCCCGCCGCGCGTGATAATGTCCCTTGGTCATGAAGTATTCGCCGCCGACCTGACCGGGCATGACGTTGCTCGTGCCGAAGAACAAACCGCCGGGCGTGCCGTCTTTGACCGCCATATGGCTCTGAACTTCATAGACGATGGTTGCAGGGTTCATTTGGGCGCGGGCGGCTTCGTCCTGAAATACGTTTTTGAGGACGCCGAGTGTCCGTTTGGATTCGCTGATATTGTCACCGCTCAGGTAGCCGCTGAGCAGGTCAACCATCGTTCCGTTCATGGTGAGTTTTTTCTCCTTTGTTTGTACTGTTTCTGCATAGTATTGCGTTGTCATGCAGAGGGTTTCGCCTCTGCGGAGGCGACCAAAGGGCAATGAAAACAGACGAAGTCTGCGATCGCCCCTGGACTGCTTCGGATGCACATCTATGTTTATTGATTTTTTCCGCAGCAGGGAATTTCGCCTCTGCGGAGGCGGCAAGGTGCCTTAAATCAATACTGGCGCATCCAGCCCAATGCCGTCCACGGTCAAAATCGGGCGCTCGGTCGTGTGCGCGGTGAAGTCGTCGAAGCCGATGCGGAAGCGGCGAGACCACTGTACCCGCGTCTGCCAGCGCTCGCCGGGGAGGAGCGTGCGGAAGTTGTCGTCGCGCACCAGATTCCATTCGTCCGACGCATCCGTGATGTCCGCAAACAGCACGGCCGTGTCGCCCGTGTTGCGCACCTCAATGACGGCGCTGTCCGGGGATGTTTCCAGCGCCCGCGCGGTCAGGTGTCCGCCATGCAGGGATGCCGCCGCGCGGTAGGGGCGATTGTTCTCGCAGGAGAAGTAGTATTCATTGACGGCGGTTCTTTCGCCCAACCGCACTGTCAGGCGCACCAGCACCAGTCCATCCGCCGTCTGCGGCATGACGAACGCGACGTCGCCCACGCGGTTGACCGCAGCAGCCGCCAAGTGCGCTGTGCGGGTTTCTTCGGCATAGGTCGCGCCGTCCAGACCACGCACAGACCATGCGACTTCCGCGTCGCCCGCAATGCCGCTGTCCGTCAGCACTGTCAGGGGAAGCTCCACCGTCGTGCCGGGCGCGTAGTCCAAGCGGCGGTAATCCAGCGTCGGATGCAGGGGCGCAAAGGCGTCCTTCGTCCAGTAATACGCCTGTTTCTCATGCCCGTAATAATCGACAATGGACGTGCAGGAGAGATTCGGCCACGGCTCGCTGAACTGCCAGATGATGCTGCCGCTGTTATGCCACTTGCGGCGCTGGTTGCTCTCCAGAATGAAGCGCAGCCCCTCCGCCTGCATCCACTGGCTGAGGCGGATATAGCGCCGGATGTCCTCCACATGCCCGAACATGGTTTCCTCGCGGTCGTAGGTGCACCACCAGTCGCCGTGGAAGCGCCAGAGGTCGTTGTCCTTCATGCGCTCCGGCTTCGTTGGGCATTTTGACAGCGTTCGCGCAACGGTTTGCATACTGCTCATGCCGTCGCAGCCGAATTCGCTGTGCAGCAGACTGTCCGTATCCCCGAAATAGCTGTACTGCCGCCCGTTGCCCTGATACTGCCACCAGCCGTGCACATCATGGCTTCTGCCCGGTGTGCGAGAAATGTGCGCTTCCGGGCCGGAGGGCGACGTCGGCACGAACATCCGCGCCGGGTCAAGCATCCTAACCAAGTCTGCCAACATCGCGATGTTCTTGTTTTCCAGCGTCACGGGCTTGCGGTTCTCGTCCATCAGCTCGTTGCCGCCGCTCCAAATGACCAGCGATGTGTGATTGCGCTTGACTTTCAGCGCGTGAACCGCTGACTGCCGCAGGAGTGTGAGAAAATGCGGCAGTTCCGACGGAATGTTGTCCACGCCGGAGGAGGACTGAATGAATTCCTGCCAGACCAGCAGACCCAGCTCGTCGCAGAGGCGGTAGAACGTTTCCGTCTCAATCACGCCCCCGCCCCAGACGCGCACGATGTTCACATTCAGCCGCTTCGCTTGATGCAGCTGATATGACACCTGTTCCGCCGGAATATCGCCGTAGATATGATCCATCGGCGTGATATTGACGCCCTTCATATAGACGCGCTCGCCGTTCATGATAATGGTATAGGGGAGCGCACCCGCCGGGGCGTCCTCATTCTGAATCATCTCGAAGTGGCGGATGCCTTGGCGCATCGTCCGCTCGTCCAGCACGGTTTCGCCGTTTCGGAGCGTCAGCGTCACGTCATAGAGCGGCTGTTCGCCCAGCCCGTTGGGATACCACAGTTCCGGTGCCGGGATGGTCAGCGTTCCAGCGAATGCGCCGTCCTGCACAGGCAGTGTCGCAGCGGCTTTCTCCGCGCCGTCTTTTGCGCAGCGTACCGCCACCGCCAGCGGCAGATTGCCATCCGCATGGGTCGTGCCGGAAATATGCAGCAGCCCCATGCCGTCCGCTGCGTCCGAATGCACATAAAGGTCGTCCAGCGCGGCTTCGTCCTCCAAAATCAGCGATACATCCTGCCAGATGCCCAGATTGACCAGCCGGGTGCTGAAATCCCACTTATACCCGAAGCGGCTCTTCTGCGTCGAAGTCTGGCTTGTGCGCCCAATCTGCCCCATTTCGTCCGGCGCATGGAGAATCAGCACATCCAGCACGAAATGCTCCGCCGTCTGCAGAAGGACGGTCATGTCAAAGGCGAAATCCTCATACATGCCCTCGTGTTCGCCCAGCAGATGCCCGTTCAGGTAGACCATGCAGGCATAATCGACACCCTCGAAGTGCAGGAGGGTCTTGCGGTGCGCGGGGATGTCCCGGCGGTCGAACTCGCGGCGGTAAATCCACCAGCGGTTTTCTATCCACTCGCACTTCAAGCTGTTCATGTCCACATAGGGGTGGTCGATATAGCCTGCCTGATACAGCGCGCGCGCCACGCCGCCGGGAACTTGCGCGTCCATCCAGCCGGTCACGCCTTCCAGCGGCTTGCCGGTTTCCATGCTCTTATCGCGCAGCGGCACATAGGATGCTGTGCCTTTGAGCTGCCAAGTGCCGTTTAGGGAAATCTGCTCACGCATGTGTTCGTTCTCCTTTTTCCCGTCTTACCTGATTATCCAGAATTGATACACAGGGATTTCGCCTCTGCGGAGGCGCCGCCACTTTTAGGGTTTACCCCCATCGGTTAACGCCAGAAATATCTGCTTATACCGCAGCTCGACTTATTTGGAAGTGATATTTCATTCCCACCGCATCGCGCGCCCAAGCGCGGTCTTTTCCGCTTCCGGCGGCAGGGGCGCTTCGTGAATCATCGTCGTCAGACGCTGATGCCACGCAACATCCCGCCACATGCCGCAGAACTGCGGCGCGGCGAAGTTGCTCGTCGCCATCAGCGCCCACTGCCCTGTCTGACACGCCGTCTCTACGCCCAGCGCGCACAGGTCTTTCACCCAGTCCCACGGGAGCATCGGGAAATCCTTGTAGTCCGTGATGCCCCAGCACTCGGTCGTCGCCAGCGGAAGCCCTGCGGCTTTCGCGTCCGCCGCGAGCGTCTGAATGCCGTCCACAAGCAGCTGCTTCCAATAATCTTCCTTGTTGTGGTACACATCCAGCGCATGGTCAGCCAGCAGGTGATACGCTTCCTCGGTGAATCGCCCGTTCTTCGCCTGACCGACCTCGTGATAGAACTGCTGCTTGTTCAGCTTCGTCATCCAGATATGGTGCTCCGCCAAATCGAAGAAGGAGAGGTCGCGTTCGCGGTAGAAGTGCGTATTCTCGCCGTCGAAGGAGAAGCAGTAGGGCAAATCAGGGTATTCTTGACGGACGAGCGCAATCGCCGTGCGCATATAGTCCATCGCGGCGTCGGTATGCCAGCAGCTCCACGTCATCCACGGCGGGTCATTGCGGAAGTACGGTGACCAGAAGTCGCCGGGGAACTCATTGCAGAGGTCAACATAGAGGATGGTGTCCATCAGCCCAGCGTTCGCAATCAGGCGAAGGGTATCAATCCAGCATTTTGCTATCGCCTGCGGGGTGCTGAGCGCCATGCGGACGTTATCGGCGTCTTCGCGGAACCAGCTGCTGAGGGCGACCTTGATGCGGCGCGCGCGGCAGGCTTTCAGGAAGTCGATGAGTGCAGGAAAGAGCCGAACGCGGACTTTATAGGGGCTGCCCCAGTCATTGGAATACCAGACAGGCAGGAGCAGCCATTCTTTTTCAGGGGCTTGGGACAGCAGGTGGGGGAATGCGTCGATGCGGACGGCATCATAGCCGCGTTCTTTGACGTCGTCGAGGACAGCGTTCCAGTCCTCAAAGCCTGCGCCGTCCCAGCGGCGTTCAATCCATGAAAAATCCCACATGGTGATGGCGAGGGGGTGAATCATGTGTTTTGCCTCCCGTTGATGGGGTTGGGAATGCCTCGGTGCAGCGTCGGAAGGAACGTCCGGTGCTGGACGGAAGCATTCGCAGAAGTGCGCGGTATTTGCGGGAAATAAGCAGATTGTTTTTGCTGTAGCCTTTTAGATTTGGCGTACATTACGAAGGATTCTTACGCCGAAATCGAAAAGCAGGGAGCTTCCATTCTCAGAAAGCTCCCTGCTGCCTGAAAATGCAGACGGGTGATTGCGGGTCGAGCACTGACCCGTGGATGGATTACTTCAGGAATTCTTCCGTCAGTTCCGCAGCCAGCTTGTCGCCTTCTTCGCGATGTTCATTCACGAAGTCGTTCCAAACCGTTTCCGGATCGTCAGAGATGACCGCCTGAATGATGATGTCGCGGATGTTGTTGATGACGGCAGAACGGAAGGAGTAATACGCTTCATTCTTGGTGTTGGTCAGGTTATAGTCCGTCGGAGCGAATGTTGCGTTGGCTTCCCACGTCTTCATGTTCGTGGTGAACAGGTCATTGATGATGTAGGAAGAGTATGCGGGGTTGCCGGGGAGGTAGACGTCCAAGCCTTCGAGGACGAAGTACTTCTGGAAGGCGCGCTCCTGCACGATGTAGTACTTGCTGCCGGTGGCGGCGATGTCTGCATCGGTGTAGTTCAGAACGACGTTGCCGTCCGCGTCGTAGTCCCAGTCTTCACCCTTCACGCCGTAAGCATAGGTTTCAATCTGTTCCTGTTCGAGCAGCCAGTTGCCGACCGCCAGCCAGCGATCCATGACTTCGTCGCGGCAGTTCGCGGAGAAGGCGAACGCAGCCCACCACTCGTCGATCTGGCTGACATGGAAGGTGCCGTCGGGCGCTTCGAGGCAGATGATGCCGAGGTCTTCTTCGGTGAAGCCTTCGACGTTGGTCGCGAGGGTACGGGCAGTCGTCTGCAGGATGGTCGCGCCGAGGTTGCCGTACAGGACAGCCGAACGACCCGCGAGGAAGCGTTCACGACCCGCGTTGTTGGAGTCGTTGTAGCTGTCCATCGCCAGCAGACCGTCGTCGTAGAGGGTCTTAATCTGCTTGATGGCTTCCAGAGAGGAGGGGTCTTCCGCGCTCCAGTAGTACTGGCCATCCACGATGTCGAAGGAGCCGATGCGCTGATTCCACAGCTGCGCCAGCATTGCCCAGTGCTTGCCGCCGTTGTCCAGATCCAGCGGAACGAGCTTATCGCCCATGTGGCCCGGATCCTTTTCCTTCACGTCGCGCAGGTATGCCACGAATTCGTCGTAGGTCAAGGTCTGGACAGGCGCCCAGTCATAGCCCATCGCCTTCGCCCAGTCGCGGCGATACGCGAACATGTAGGTGGTGTAGAGGTTGACGGGGTTGCTGTTCTTAATCTTGGGGAAGGTGTACAGCTTGCCATCGACGCGGAACTGGTCGAAGCAGGTGTAGCTGTTGATGAGCTTTTCCAGATTCGGGTACGCAGACATGTCGTCCGGCAGCGCCTTGAACACGCCCTCTTCCACCCATTCGAGGTACTCATCCTTATTCAGGTTGTACCACGCGATGACTTCCGGAAGACTCTGGGTGTATGCCAGCGTGCGGGTGGATTCATCCCAAGAATCCCACGCGACAAGCTGGATTTCAAAGTCGAAGTTGAACTTCTCCATCGCCTGCTTCACCAGCGGCCAGTTGAACATGTCGTCCGAGCCGTCGATGGTGAAGACCTTGAAGGTCAGGTGTTCGGCGTAGGGATTCTCTTCCGCCAATGCAGGCGTTGCAGCCAGCATGATGGGGAGAATCATTGCCAGAGACAGAACCAGAGACAGAAACCGTTTCATGTAGGAATACCTCCTTTTTATGTCCTATCATCCTTTGCCGGATGAATAGAAATCAACGGAAAGAGAAGCTAAGCCTTAAGACTTAATCGCCCCAATCATAACGCCCTTTGCAAAATACTTTTGCAGGAAAGGATACACGCACATGATGGGCAGCATCGTCACAATCACCGCCGCCGCCTTCATGCCGTCGGCGTATGTGCGGCGCCCCAGCTCCGCCGGAACATCTGCCGCCAGCGCACTGCTTGTCCACAGAATCTGCCGCAGTTCCAGCTGCATCGGCCACATCTTGCTGTCGAGGAACAACAGGTTGCTCCAGAACCATTCGTTCCAGCGGTCAACGATGAAGTACAGCGTCACCGTCGCCAATGCGGGTTTCATCAGCGGAAGGTCAATCTGCCAGAAGATACGGAAGGGGCTTGCACCGTCGAGCATCGCCGCTTCTTCCAAATCCGGCGGCAGAGACTCGAAGAAGTTGCGCAGGATAATCATGTTGAACGCATTGAACGCCAGCGCAATGACCACGGCGAAGCGGTTGCCGTACAGCCCCAAGTCCTTAACCAGCAGGAAGAAGGGGACAACGCCGCCGCCGAAGTACATGGTGAAGACAATCATGTTCTGAAACAGCGCGCGTCCGGGGTAGTTCTTCTTGCTCAGCCCATACGCCAAGGTCGTGGCGAGGAACATGCTGAAAAGCGTACCTGTCACCGTGTACAGCACGGAGTTGAAGAACGAGCGCAGCAGGCCCGTGCCGACGAAGATGTCGCGGTAGTTGCCTATAGTCGGGTTCTGCGGCCAGAGCGTCGTGCCGTTCATGATGAATTCCTGCTGTGTGAGGAAGGAACGGACGATGGTGTAGTAGAAGGGGACGATGACGATGAACGCCAGAATCAGCAGGAAGATGATGTTGAAGACATCGAACGCCGTCGTTTTTTGGAGCTTGCGTTTCTTCCGCGCGATTTCCCGTTCAAGCAGCTTTTCTGCCTTTTTATCGGCTCTATTCGAGGAAATTGCTGTCATTACATGATGCCTCCTTCCCCAAGTGCTTTCGCCAGCTTGTTCGCCAGCAGCAGGAAAGCGAAGTTGATGACGGATTTCGACAAGCCGATCGCGGTGGAGAAGCCGTATTTCGGTTTTTCCTGGAAGGTGATGCGGTAGATGTAGGTGTCAATCGTCTCCGCCGCGTCGCGCACAACCGCATTGGTCATGTTCAGAATTTGGTCATAGCCCTTGCTCATGATGCCGCCGAACGCCAGAATGAGCAGAATCACCGCCGTCGAGCGGATTTCCGGCCATGTGATGTACCACATCTTGTGGAAGCGGTTCGCGCCGTCCACCTCGGCGGCTTCGTAGAGTTCCGGGCTGATGCCCGCGATGCCCGCCAGATACAGGATGGCTGACCAGCCAGTTCCCTTCCAGATGCTTGTCGCATACAGCAGAGGACGAATCAAACTCTTGTCTGTCAAGAAGCCGTATGTCTGTCCTCCGGATGCGCGAATCAGGCTGTTGATGACGCCCTCGCCTGCGAAAATCGTCGTCATCAAACCACCGACGATAACCCAACTTAGGAAGTTCGGGAAGGTGTAAATCACCTGCAAGGTATTCTTGTAGTGCCGACTCCGCAGTTCGTTGAGCAGCAGCGCCAGAATGATTGGGCCGGGGAAGCCGGTAATGATGTACGCCAGTCCCATGCGGATGGTGTTGAAGAACGCCGCGGTGAACTTCTTGTCCTTGAACATCATCGCGAAGTTATTATACCACGGATTCGCCCACGGACTGCCCAGAATGCCCTTGCTGATCTTGTAGTCCTTGAAGGCGACCACCAGACCATACATCGGGCCGTAGCAGAACAGCAGGACGAACGCAATGCCCGGCAGCAGGAAAAGATACACCCAGCGGTTTTTCCAGATCCGCTTGCCCAAGGACTGCCGACGCCCTGATTCAATCATCGCATGTTCTTTCGCCATGCCATCAGCCACCCGCTTTCTCGTTTTTGTGCATGGCTTTATTTTATCGCTTTTTGCCCGAAAAGGAATGCACTGTTTTCGGTTTGCACCCTCAATATTTTCGGTTTGGCTACATTTAGACCAGATTATACATTTTCAACAGTGGACAAGCGAAAACTTCCCTGCTATAATAAGAACATCTTCCTGCTAAAAAGGGTTGCTTTCATAAGTTTCTGGATGTACTCCCGATAACGCCGTTCGGGAGGAAGGAGGACGAGGATGTACCGCATTCTGATTGCTGATGACGAGCCGATGGCGCTGTATTCCACCGCGCACACCTTCCCGTGGGCGGACTGGGGCTTTGACCCGCCCGTGCTGATGACGGAAGCGCCCGCCGCGTTGGACAAGCTGCGCACGGAACGCTTCGACGCTGCAATTGTGGACATTCGGATGCCGCAGATGACAGGCATTGACCTGATTCGCCTGTCCGGGGAAGCGGGCTTGCAGACGGTGTTCATCGTTCTGAGCGGGTATTCCGATTTTAGCTATGTGCAGACAGCGCTGCGGCTGTCTACATTCGACTACTGCCTGAAACCGATTTTGCCCGATGCGGCGCAGGCTGCACTGGAGCGCTTGTCGGGCCGCATCCACGACATCCGTGTAGGGAGTGATCCAGCGTTTCTGGCGACGCTGAGCAGCACGGCGCCGCTCAAAGCGCTTTTTCAGCAGCGCGGACTGCCCGTGCCGGAAGGGATGTTGTCCATGGTGCTGTTGTCCGCGGAGAAGCCAGAGACGCTTCCGCCGCTGCTGAACGGGTTTCAGGCGTCTCTGTCCTTCTGGGCGGACGCGAACGAAGTGCTGATATTCACGCCGATGCCGGAGCAGGCGCTGCTGTCCGCCCTGCCGAAGTCGCCCGACGTGCGTGTGTGCTATACTGTACCTGTATTGCAGGACATCCTCAATCCCGTTCGGCAATTGCAGCTGCTTCGGCAGACGATGGCGGAAGTGCGGCCCGGTCAGGCGCCGGTATCCATCTACGTCAACGACTGCAGTCCGACGTTTTTCGACATGCTGAACTACGTCGATGAGCATTTGAGCGACGAATTGTCCCTCCAAAGGCTTTCGGCGCAGTTCCACCTGAACTACACCTATTGTAGTGAGCTGTTTCGCGCCATCACGGGCGCGACGTTCACTAAGTACCTATCCAGCCACCGCATGGAGCGTGCGCGGACGCTGATTATCACGACACCCATGAGCATCTCCGAAATCGCGCGGCAGACAGGGTACAGCAACTACAATCACTTTTCCGCCACCTTCAAAACGTATTTCGGGCAGACGCCGGGCGCGTACCGCACAGCGCATCAAGAAGGGAGTGTGCGCTGACATATGCGCAAGCATTTCAGTTCTCTGCGCAGCCAGATGACACTGCTGACGACCGGCACGGTGCTGGCGGTGGTGATTCTGGCGACGGTGTTTTACAGCAGCGCCCAGCGGATGTCTGAGAAGAAAGCGGCGACGTTCGTGCATTCGATGCTCGTGCAGCTGGGCGACAGCCTTGACCGCATCGGCAACGAAATGTCCTACTTGGGCAGCGCCCTCCATTCCAACGAGGTCTTGCAGCAGTATTATCACGCGCCGACAGCGATACAACGAATGCAGTACGGCAAAAGTTTCATTGATTTTACTTCCAGCCTGCTCAACCACAGCACCACGGTCAGCCACATCGTCATCGTCAACAACGACCAGAGTATCCTCAGCCCGACGGAGCGGAACATCATTGCGCTGGACACGCTGGATTCCAAGTATCACCTGTTTGAAAGCGACAATCTGTCTTCCGGTTTTTACGGGCCAGCATTCGATACCTTCACGAACATCAATTTTTTTGCATACGTTCAGCCGGTCTACAACATCCGGCAGGGCGCACGCTTCCGGCAGAAATTAGGCACCTGCGTCATCTTCGCCCGCCTTGACCTGCTGCAATCCACGCTGCGCAGCGCCCTGCCGACGCCCGGTGCAGCGCTGATGCTCATCGAGCAGGACGAACAGATTATCCTCTGTTGCGACGCAGACGGGAACACGCTGTCCCTGCTGCCCGAATCGTTCTGCAGTGACATGGCGGACGGCTTGCAGCACAGTCTGACGCTTAACAAGACGACATACCTGACGGATTCGCTGCTGCTCTCATCAATGGGCTGGCGGCTGGTCAGCCTCGTGCCGGAGGACGAAATCGCGGCAGACCTGATGTCACTGCTCTGGCTGGGAATGCTGATCTGCGTCGTGTTCGCCATTTGCATCGGTGTGTGGAACCTGCACATCCAGCGCAGCATCATGGCGCCAGTGAAACAGCTGACCGCCTTCATCGAAAATGACTTGGACGACAAGCTGCAAAACCGCATCCACATCAGCACCAGCAGCGAAATGGAGCTGTTCTGTCAGGAAATCAACACACTGCTGGACAAGGTGTCTGAAATGACGGCGGAGCGGCTGCAAGATCAGACGCGGCTCTATGAGCTGAATCTGGCGAAGAAGCGTGCGGAGCTGTCCGCGCTGCAAAGCCAGATTAACCCGCATTTCCTCTACAACACGCTGGACTGCATCCGCGGGTACGGGTACATGCTGAACAGCAGCGAAATCGTGTCGATTACTAACGCCCTATCCTCCATCATGCGCTACTGCATCAAGGGCGCGGACATCGTCGCGCTGCGCAAGGAAATGACCATTGTCAACTACTATCTGGACATCATCCGCATCCGCTTCCCGAACCGCTTCAACTACGTTTTCGACGTAGATCCGGCGCTCGAAGATCTCGCGATTCCGCGTTTCATCATCCAGCCCGTGGTGGAAAACGCGATTTATCACGGGCTGGAATCGCGCTTGGAGAAAGGGACGCTGACGATTTCCTGCCACACGACGGAGACGGGAGGCTGCGCGCTGTGCGTAACGGACGATGGCGTGGGGATTCCCCCGGAGCGGCTGGCGGAAATTCACCGGAAGCTGTCCGACAAGAGTATGCAGAACGTGCTGAACGTCCCGGCGGGGAACAGTCTGGCGCTGGTGAACATCCATAACCGCCTGCGCAATCTCTACGGCGCAAATTACGGGCTGGACATCGTCTGTCCCCCGGAGGGCGGAACGCGCGTCACGCTGCACTTGCCGATGGTGCTGGCGCAGACAGAAACAGAACAGGGAGGTCACATCTCATGAACCTGATGAACATCGAACAGAATGCCGAAAACCTGCGGCTGCTGGGGCTGATTGTCGCCCAGCGCGGCGAAACAATCTATCAGCACAATTGGGACAGCCCGTGCCGCCGCCTGCTGTTCTCTGCCAGCAAGAGCTTCACCGGGGCAGCAGTCGGTTTCGCGGTTCAGGAGGGGTTATTGCGCCTTGACGACCGCCTGATTGAACTGTTCCCGGACGAAGCGCCGGAAAATCCCTCGGAGAACCTTTGCCGCGCCACGATTCGTGATGCGCTGACGATGTGCATCGGGCAGTCGCGCGGGTACTTGATGGGCGCACAGCGCGTCGGCATGGCGGAAGAAGACTGGGCGAAAGCAGTGCTGGCGCTGCCGTTCGACGAAGCGCCGGGGACGCACTTTGTGTACAGCAACGTCGGGCCGTATCTGGCGGGGCTGGCGGTGCAGAAGCGCGCCGGGTGCGACCTCATGGATTACCTGATGCCGCGGCTGTTTACGCCGCTGGGGATTCAGCGCACGGTCTGGGAGGTTGACCCGCTGGGGCGGACGTTCGGCGCAGCGGGGCTGCTGCTGGCGCTGCCAGAGCTGCACAAGCTGGGACTGCTCTATCAGCAGGGCGGGCAATGGCAGGGAAAACAGCTGCTTGACCCCAATTGGGTGCGCGAAAGCGGGCGCAAGCAGGTCGAAAACGAGGAAGACGGCTACGGCTACCTGTTCTGGCGCGGAAAGTACGATTCGTACCGCGCGGACGGGCTGTATGGGCAGTACAGCGTCATTCTGCCGGCGCAGGAGGCAGTCATCACCTGCACGGCGGAAAACCGGAATCAGAAGCAGCTGCTGGAAACGCTCTTGGATGCCATCGTGCCACAATTATAACGGGGAGGACACCCGCATGTACACGCCCGATTTGCTCACCATGACCGACGGCACGCCCGTCACGTCATCCGCGCAGTGGGAGGCGCGCCGGGGGGAACTGCTGAACATCCTCGCGCGGGAGCAGTACGGCACGTTTCTGCCGCCGTCCACCGCATCCGCGCGGGTAATGGCGCCGCCAATGCCCGTCTGCGCCGGACACGCCATGCAGGAGACGCTCGAAGTCCGCTTTGATACCCCGGCAGGGGAATTTGCCTTTCCGCTGCGGTTTCTCTATCCGGCGGACGGTCAGGCGCATCCGCTGTTTTTGCTGCTGAATTTCCGTCCGCTCATTCCGGACATCTACTGTCCGGCGGAGGAAATCCTCGACAATGGCTTTGCACTGGCGGTCGTGTGCTACACAGACATTACGGCGGACGATGGCGACTGGGGCAGCGGGCTGTGCGGGCATTATCCGCGGAAGCATCCCGACACCGACCCCGGCAAGCTCGTTTTCTGGGCATACGCTGCCAGCCGCGCGCTGGATGTGCTGACGCTTCGCCCGGAGGTGGACGCGCGGAATATCGCCGTGATTGGGCATTCGCGGCTGGGCAAAGCGGCGCTGCTCTGCGGCGCGCAGGATGCCCGTGTGCGCTTCACCTGCGCCAACGATGCCGGATGCGGCGGCGACGCGCTGGAACAGACCAAGCACCCCGGCGCGGAGGATTACGCGGCGATGGCGCGCAGCTTCCCGTACTGGTTCTGCGGCAATCGCAGCCGCTACATCGACCACCCGGAAGAGCGCCCCTATGATCAGCACTTTCTGCTCGGCGCCATCGCCCCGCGCTTCGCCGCCGTCAGCAGCGCGTCGCTTGACTGCTGGGCTGACCCGTATTCGCAGCAGCTGTGCTGTGCCGCCGCGTCGCCCGCGTGGAAGCTGCACGGACTGCGCGGCTTTGTGGGTACAGAATCACCCGCCGCGGTCGGTGCGGCGTACCCGGAGGGGCATGTCGCGTACCATCTGCGCGGCGGGCTGCACTATCTGAGCCGTCAGGACTGGCTGTTCTATATGGATTTCGTTCGTCGGCACAAGGGGGAAACGGTATGAAGACGCTGTGCGTTGATTTAGGCGGCTCGCGGGTGAAACTGGCGCTGATGACGGCGGACAGTCACCCGCAGCCGGACGTGTTCGAGGTGGATTCGCGCGCGCCGCTTGCGCAGACGCTTTCGCTCGTCGCGCAGCATGCCGCCGCATGGGGACTGCCCGAGGCCGTGTCGATTGCACTGCCCTGCGTGGTCTGCCGTGGAACGGTCATTGCCTGCAACGGCAAATACACGGATGCAGTCGGCTTCGACTGGGCGCGCTGGTCACAGAAGACATTCGGCGCACCTGTTTTCCTGATGAACGATGCTGCTGCTGCACTGCTGGGCGAAATGCGCTGCGGTGCGGCGAAAGACACGGACGCCGCCGCCATCCTCATGATTGGTACAGGCATCGGCAGTGCCGCTGCCCAGGACAGGCGCATTCTGACAGGTCGGCACGGCACAATGGGGATGCTCGGCGGTCACATGGCAATTGAAATGCTGCACCCCCGCCGCTGCACCTGCGGCGCGATGGGCTGCTTGGAAGCATGGGCGGGAACTTGGGCGCTGGATGAAATCGCCCGTCAGGAGGATGGGTTTGCGGAAAGTGCCTTGGCGAATGCGAGAAAGGTAGATTACCGCGCGCTACTGGACGGCGTGGCGCAGGGGGATGCGGTCAGCCTGCGGGTGTTTGAGACGGTTGCGACGGCGCTGGGGATGGGCGCGGTGAATTTGATTCATGCGTATGACCCGGAAGTGCTGCTGCTCAGCGGTGGGCCATGCCATTCGGAAATGCTGATGCGGAGGATTCGGAGATATGTGAGGGAGAATGTGTGGACACCGTGGGGGCAGGTTGATATACGGGTTGCGGAGAACCCGGAGGGGTCGGTATTGCTGGGGCTGATAAGGGAGTAAGGGAAATTTGCGCACCCGCAGGAGCGCCCCCTCAAGCTGCTTTATTCACTGCTTGCACATTGTCGCGCCCGGAGGCGCACGCAAAAAAATCCCCCGGCAGTCCTTCAATCAGCCCTGCCGGGGGATTCTATATGCTCAAAAATGCGAATGCAGAGAACTCAATTAGTCCTGCTTGTACCGCCACTGGCGCGCGCGGTCGCCCGCGTTCAGGATGCGCTTGCGCATACGCAGGTTCTTCGGGGTGATTTCCAGCAGCTCGTCATCATCGATGAACTCGAGGCACTCTTCCAGCGTCATCGGATGGATGGAAATCAGGCGCATTGCGTCTTCGGAAGCGGAAGCGTTGCGCATGTTGGTGACGTGCTTCTGTTTGCAGACGTTGACGACAAGGTCGTCCGGGCGGGAGTTCTGACCGACGATCATGCCCTCGTAGACGTTCTGCTGCGCGCCGATGAACAGCGTGCCGCGCTCCTGCGCGTAGAACAGCGCATAGGGGGTGGAAACGCCGCTTTCGTGCGCCACCAGCGCGCCGACGCTGCGGTGCGGAATATCGCCCTTGACCGGCTCGTAGCGCTCGAACACGGCGGACATGATGCCTTCGCCGCGCGTGTCAGTCATGAACTCACTGCGATAGCCGAACAGCCCGCGCGACGGCACAAGGAACTCCAGACGAACACGATCCTGACCGGACATGTGCTCCAGCGTACCGCGGCGGCGGCCGATTTTCTCGATGACCGCGCCCGCAGAAGCCTGCGGCGTGTCCACGACAAGGCGTTCAATCGGTTCGCACTTCACGCCGTCGATTTCGCGGTAAATAACGCGCGGCTTGGAGACGGCGAATTCGTAGCCCTGACGGCGCATGTTTTCAATCAGGATAGACAGATGCAGTTCGCCGCGTCCGCAGACCTCGAACGCATCCGTGCTGTCGGTGTCGCTGACGCGCAGAGAAACGTCCGTCTGCAACTCGCGCATCAGGCGCGCGCGCAGGTGACGGCTCGTGACATAAGTGCCCTCACGGCCCGCGAAGGGGGAATCGTTGACTTGGAACGTCATCGTGACGGTCGGCTCGCTGATTTTGACGAACGGCAGACCCTCGATGCACTCCGGCGCACAGACGGTGTCGCCGATGGACAAATCCGCCGCGCCGGACAGCGCCACGATGTCGCCCATGCGGACTTCTTCCGCGTCCACACGCTTCAAGCCGTCGTACTGATACAGGTTGCCCAGACGCCACGGCTGGCTCGTCACGCCGGTCTGCACATTCGTGTGGACGACGTTCATGCCCGCCTTGAACACGCCGCGGGTGATGCGGCCAACGCCGATGCGCCCCACATACTCGGAGTAGTCGATGGTGGAAATCAGCACCTGCGCCGGGCCGTCGGGATCGCCTTCAGGCGCGGGGATGTACTTCAGGATGGCATCGAACAGCGGGCGCAGATCCGTGCCGGGGGTGTCCAGATCCAGCGTCGCCGTACCCTTGCGGGCGGAAACGTAGAGAATCGGGTTTTCGATGGTGCTCTCGTCGGCTTCCAGGTCAATCAGCAGGTCGAGAATTTCGCCCACCACCTCTTCGCAGCGCGCGTCGGGGCGGTCAATCTTGTTGATGACAATCAGCACCTTCAGCTTCAGCTCCAGTGCCTTCTTCAGCACGAAGCGGGTCTGCGGCATCGGGCCTTCAAAGCTGTCCACCAGCAGCAGCACGCCGTCCACCATTTTCAGCACGCGTTCCACTTCGCCGCCGAAGTCCGCGTGACCAGGGGTGTCGACGATGTTGATTTTCGTCTTGCCGTAATGCACAGCGGTGTTCTTCGCCAGAATCGTGATGCCGCGCTCGCGCTCGATGGCGCCGGAGTCCATTACGCGGTCAACCGTCTGCTGATTCTCATGGTAAACGCCGCCCTGCTTGAGCATCTGGTCAACCAGCGTCGTCTTGCCGTGGTCAACGTGGGCGATAATTGCAATGTTACGAATATCTTCACGAACCATAACGTGTTCTCTCCTTCTATATATATATAATCGAGAGGCACCAGAGGCGCTGCCTCTGGACTCCGCAAGGGGCGCTGCCCCTTGACCCCGCCAAAGGGTCTTCGACCCTCTGGACTCCCCTTTTCGCGATTGAGTTGAGCGCAGCTGCATACTGCATGCGCGTGTTAAGTTCTGCGCGGCTTACTTGCGATTGGCGGTTTCCGCCAGTTCCAGCCCTGCGTTGTTCTCGCAGGCAAGGCGGATGCTCCACTCGTTCTCAAACAGTAGCACATCGCGGTCGCGGCTGTCCTTTGCGCGCCCGGACGTGGATGTCAGCTTCAGCTGGTCGATGGGCTTGGGCGTGCTCACCACCCACCGCACGAAGCGGAAGGGCATGGACTCCATCACAATGTCCACCTGATACTCGGTTTTCAGCCGGTGCTCCAGCACTTCAAACTGCAGCACGCCAACGACGCCGACCATGAACTCTTCGCGCCCCGTCTCTGTGCGGATAAAGGTCTGAATGGCGCCCTCTTCCGCCAGCTGGGTGATGCCCTTCTGGAACTGCTTGCGCTTCATGGAATCCGCCGGACGCACGCGGGAGAAGAATTCCGGCGCAAAGACCGGGATGTTCTCGTAGTGCAGCTTCGGGCCGCCGGAGAGCGTATCGCCAAGCTGATAGATGCCGGGGTCGAACAGACCGATGATGTCGCCTGCCCATGCTTCCTCCACGGCTTCGCGTTCGTCCGCCATGAACTGCTGGGGCTGTTTGAGCGCGACGGTCTTGTTCGTCCCGGAGTGCCAGACCTCCATGCCCTTCTCGAATGCGCCGGACACGATGCGCATGAATGCCAGCCGGTCGCGGTGCGCGGGGTTCATGTTCGCCTGAATCTTGAAGATGAAACCGGAGAAGTACGGCTCTTCGGGCTGAATGTCACCGATGTCGCTCTTGCGGGGCAGGGGTGGCGGCGTGTATTGCAGGAAGCGCTCAAGGAACGGCTCAACGCCGAAGTTGGTGACGGCGGAACCGAAGAACATCGGCGTCAGCTCACCGCGGCGCACCTTGTCGAGGTCGAAAGCGTCGCCCGCTTCGTCCAGCAGGTCGATTTCCTCCGCCAGGCGCTCGCGGTAGTGCTTTGCCAGCACATGCTCCAGCGCGGGGTCGTCAATGGCGATGTCAGTCTTCTGCACCATCGATTTGCCGTGGTCGCCGCCCGTGTACAGCTCGACCATCTTTGTGTCGCGGTGGTAAACGCCTTGGAAATCGCCGTCCGTGCCGATGGGCCAGTTGATGGGGCAGGAGCGGATGCCAAGCACCTGTTCCAGTTCCTCCATCAACGCGAAGGGGTCTTTCGCCGCGCGGTCCATTTTGTTCACGAACGTGAAAATCGGGATGTTGCGCATCCGGCAGACCTTGAACAGCTTGATGGTCTGCGCCTCAACGCCCTTCGCCGCGTCAATCAGCATGACGGCTGCGTCCGCCGCAACCAGCACGCGGTAGGTGTCCTCAGAGAAGTCCTGATGGCCCGGTGTGTCCAGAATGTTGATGCGGAAGCCGTCAAACTCAAACTGCATTGCGGAGGATGTGACCGAGATGCCGCGCTGCTTCTCGATGTCCATCCAGTCGGACGTGGCGTGCTTATCGCTTTTGCGCGCCTTGACGCTGCCCGCCGAGCGGATTGCGCCGCCGTACAGCAGCAGCTTTTCGGTCAGCGTAGTTTTGCCCGCGTCCGGGTGCGAGATGATGGCAAAGGTTCGCCGTTTTTCCACCTGCTGGTGGAGCAGCTCCCGGAAAGCCGGCGTGTCGTGGGCTGGCAGCATGAATCGTCCTCCTCGTAAAGTGTCTGTCGCTCCTTGAAAGTGGATATTTCTTCCAACTCAAAACGTGCAAAATGCACGAAAAAGACAAGAATGTCCGAAAAGATATTTTACCGCCAAGAACGTGCCTTGTCAAGCCATTTTCCGCGCCTTCATGGCGTTCATGGTGCTATTTTTTCCGATTTTTCGCAAACGGCAAAAAAAGTTTCAAGCAGCTTTTTAATTGACCTTTCTGCGCGATGGTACGACACTTTTGTGCAGTGTTCGCGTGCGGCGCAGGGGTTTCGCCTTCGCAGAGGCGATTCCCCCTGCAACGAAAAAGTCAAGCCGCATAGGTGCAGCGTGAAGGGGCTTCATGGGGGACAACCCCCACTGCTATTGGAGTTATCCCCAATTTATCCACTTTTCATCCCCAAATCATTCACAGATACACCGCTTTATCCCCAGCCCCGTCCGACGAAAAACGCGGTGAAAAGGCACGCTTCGTCACATTGTCCTCCGCGGGGAATGCCCATGCCATTTGGGACAAGCACCAAAGAACGTTTATGCACAGAAATGAATAATTATCCGCAAAATGCGAACATCCGACACCATTTTCTGGTTATCTGCAAAAGAATCCACAAGCCGCGCAGGGGGTGGACAACTTCTGTGGATAACCCTGTGGACAGTGTGGATAATTTGCGGTCATACGCGGTTTGTCAAGGCAAAATCGGCAAAAAACACTGTGGATAATCCTGTGGAAACTGTGGATGCTTTCGCCCAATTTGAAACGATTTGAAAGACGGGATACATATACAGCGGATGGATAGCAGCCTTGGATACATCAACAAAAGCATAATCATGCGTCAATTTGGTGTGCTTCGGACATGCCTATACCGTATCCGACATAGACTGGAGAGAGGAGGTGGGTTTCTTGGCAGAAAAATCGCCCTTTTTCCGCAATTTCGCATCGCACATCCTGCCGGTGCTGACTTTTGCAACGCTGCTTGTCGGTACGGCACTGGTGGGTGTTGCGCTGACCCGAATTCCCCAAAGACCGACGGACGCAGCACCCCCGTCTCCTATGCCGGAAACGACATATATCGCCGCGGGCAGCCTGACGGGGCGGACGATCCTCGTTGACCCCGGCCACGGCGGCTATGACGGCGGCGCGCGCTGCCGAGATTCCGGCGTATGGGAGAAAGAGGTCAACCTCGCCGTGGCGCTGGCGGTGGAAAAGAGCCTGACGCAGCGCGGCGCGACGGTGCTGATGACCCGCCGGACAGACACCGATCTCTGCGACGACACAACCCGTCCGGCAAATGTGACGAAGAAGCGGCAGGACATGCAGTGCCGCGTGGATATGGCGGTTCAGGGGCAGGCGGACATGGTGCTGTCCATCCACATGAACGAATACCGCGTGCGGTCGGAATCCGGGCCGCAAGTGTTCTACCGCGCGGGCAGCGGCGCGGGGCGCTTGCTCGCCGGAACGATGCAGGAAGCGCTCATTACCGCCCTTTCGCCCCAAAAGGAGCGCGCCGCCATGCCGGGCGACTACTTCATTCTTCAGCTGGATACGCCGTCGGTGCTGGTGGAATGCGGCTTCATTTCCAATCCGGCGGAGGAAGCGCTGCTGCTCTCGCCTGCTTATCAGGAGAAGCTGGGCGAAGCGATTGCAGATGGCGCGGCGGAGTATTTCCGCTTGGCACAGGCAGAAAAATGAAGGTTGCATTTTTTCGCCGCGCATGGTAAAATAAGAAGAAAAGGAAACGCATTATATCCGGAAAGGAGTATCGAATGAACATTCACGAATCCGCTGAGGACTATTTGGAAGCAATCCTCCGCCTGAAAGAAGCAAAAGGCTATGCACGCTCTGTGGATATTTCTCTGCTGCTGGGGGTCACGAAGCCATCGGTCAGCGTGGCGATGAAGCGCCTGCGCGAAAACGGCTATCTGACGATGGATGCTGACAACTTGATTACGCTCACACCCGCCGGGATGGAGATTGCGAGAAGCATTTATGACCGCCACAAGACGCTGTCGAGCTTTCTGGAGAGTTTGGGCGTTGATTCCGATGTCGCCCGCGAGGACGCCTGCAAAATTGAGCATGATATTTCCGAGGAATCGTTTACCGCGATTCGGAAGCTGATGCAGGAGCGGGAGCAGCACCCCGAAAATCCGCAGGAGTAATGGCATATCAAAAACAAAGCCGGGTCGAACCTCCCCTGTTTCGGAGGATTCGCCCCGGCTTTTCTATATTTCTTACTTCTCCGTTTCCAGTGAGCGGTATGTCCGCACCAGCACGACCGCTGAGAGAATTGCCGTCAGCACATCGGCGGCAGGCATGGAATAGATCACCCCGTCCAGCTGGAAAAATTGCGGCAGGAGCAGCACCAGCCCCACGCCGAACACAATCTCCCGCGCCATCGACAAAAGCGTCGAGGCAGCCGCTTTCCCCAGCGATTGCAGGAAGATGAACGTCCCTTTGTTGATGCACGCCAGCACAATCATGCTCAGGTACACCCGGAAGCAGCGCCGGGCAAAGAGCGTGTAGTGGATGGACTCGTTCTGCGCGCCGAAGAGCAGCATCACCTGATCGGGCAGCAGCTCCACCACAAGCAGTGCAATCAGCCCGACAACCGCCTCCGCCGCCAGCAGCCGCGTCAAAAGCCCTTTCACGCGGTCATGCCGTCCCGCGCCCATGTTGTATCCCGCCACGGGAATGCATCCCGCCGCCAGCCCAATCGCACAGCTGATGACGATTTGGAACACTTTCATGACAATGCCGAAAACCGCCATCGGAATCGCGGAAAATTCCTCCTGCGAGAAAACAGCGTCCTGCGCGCTGCAAATGCGCAGCATCGTGTTCGTCGCCGCCATTGCCGCGACCAGGCTGATTTGCGCCAGGAAGGATGTCATGCCGAGCTTGGTGCATTTCCCCAGTAAATGCGCGCGCGGGCGGAAGCTGTCCTTTTGCAGGTGAATCTGCTTCATCCGCGTTAGATACCAGATGGACAGTCCAGCGGTCAGCGCCTGCCCGGCAACCGTTGCAATCGCCGCGCCCGCCATACCAAAGTGGCAGACGAAAATCAGCAGCGGGTCAAGCACGAGGTTTGCCGCCGCACCTGCCAGTGTGGCAACCATTGCGAATGTCGGGCTGCCGTCGGAACGGATGACCGGGTTCATTGCCTGCCCAAAGACGTACAGCGGCACGCCCAAGGCAATCCAGAAGAAATATTCCTGCGCCTTCTCGAATGTCCCGGCATTGACGCGCCCGCCGAACCACGTCAGCAGCGTGTCCGGGAACAGCAGGTATGCCGCCATCAGGACAAGCCCCGCGAGGACACTGACCGTTACCGTTTCGCCAACGGCACGGTGGGCCTCCTCCTGTTTCCCTGCGCCAAGCATCAGGCTGACAAACGCGCAGCAGCCGTCGCCGAGCATGACCGCAATCGCCAGCGCCGCGACCGTCAGCGGAAAGACGACCGTCGTTGCTGCGTTCCCGACGCTGCCCAAGTCGGGCGCGTTCGCAATGAACACCTGATCGACCATGTTGTACAGCGCCGCCACGACCAGAGAGGTCATGCACGGCACGGCGTAGCGCCGCATGAGGCGCCCCAGCGGCTGTGTTGCCAGCGGGCGCGCGTTCTGCGCTATGGAGGTTTCGGATTCTGTCTGCATAAAAAAGCACTCCTTTTCGTTGATTGGAGCGCAGTGTCAAGGCAAAAAAGACTGCCCCTACCGCGCGTCCGACAGATGGACTTACGCAGCAAAGGCAGCACTCTGTACCGCTATTTTACCGCATCGGAGCGGATTTGTCAAAGGGGTGTATCATCATTTTTTCCCGCCCGCCACAAGGCTTCCTGCAAAGCACGCGCCGCCCGCAATCCAGTACCCCATTACGAGTCGACTCGTCGTGCCGTAAATCTCCAGCGCCCCTTGGAACAGGCAGCCGACTGTCAGCGCAATGATGCCCCAGTGGTACAGCCGCACGCACCAGCGCCCCGGCAGCGCCTTTCCGCGCAGGGCGCGAATCAGCAGCGGACACGCTCCCAGCACCAGCGGCGGCAGGAACGCATACACCATGAAGCCCGAATAGACCCCGTGGCTGAACTGCTCATACACGAATCCACCCAGCGCGGTCACGGCGGCAAAAAGCAGATGATAGAACGCAAGTTTCACGCATTTGCGGTCAATAGCCGATGTAGACAATGTCGCTCACGCTCCTTTCGCGGATGCTGCGCCCGTTCGTGGTCGGGTTGTTGACGACGCGCCCCTGAAATACCATCGTCGAAGAGCCGCCGCCGTCGAGGTTGTAGGCGATTTGTGCGCCCAGCGACTGCATCAGCTCTGCCAATTGCCGCAAGGAAAGCCCGGTGCTCTCCTTCGTCCGCCCGTCGGAGACAACCAGCAGGTAATGCCCTTCGCTGATTTGCCCGATGGCGGTGCGCGGGTTGGAGGTCATGGCGCGCCCGACCTCGTCGCTGCTGCTGACGGTCACTTGCCCGTCCTTGATCAGCGCCGGGCCGAACGTCAGCACTTGCCACGCGCCCTCACGCACCAGCGTGTCGGCACTCGTTTCGCCCTCGGTGATGATGCGGAAATTGCCGTCCGCACCGATGACCAGTGCGTCCGTGCCGCTTTGCGCCGATGCGCGGTACAGCACGCCGTTGCGCAGCACATACCCGCGCTCCTGTGCGCCGTAATAGTCGCCGTTGATGGCGAGAATCGCGCCCGCGTTCGCCGCCTGCACGGAGGTCGTCTCGGTCAGATTGCGGGCGTAGGTGTTCCCCGCCAGCGCCGTTTTGAGCAGGGAAATATCCGCAAGCTGCACGTCCGCGACGTACACCGTCGTGTTTTCTACGCGCATCGTTGTCAGCACAATGTCGATTTGGTCATCGTGGTATTCCGTGTCGGTGGAAATGGGCGCGGCGGGCGGAGCTTCCGTCGGCGCGGTGGAGGCTTCAGCGGTTGCCGTCGGCAGCGTGTCCGGCGTCAGCACACGGACAATCACGAACGTGTCCAGCGCCGCATAAACGGTGTACGCTATCAAAATCAAAGCAAACACCATGTTTGCGAAATGCCGTTTCATGGAGCTTCACTCCTTTCCGCTTCTATCATATCCCCGTCAAGTGACGAACAGATGACGAACCCATGACTACTGCCGGAAAAATTCCCTTCTCTTGACGCAATCGGGGGAAAGGCGTATACTGGAAGCGGAAATTTCCACGGATGACCGCGAAAAGGAGAAGAATGATGCAGAAACTGCGGGGATACTTGGCACTGGGAATATTCATCATGGGTATTGTATCGTTTTTATGCCTGCTTCTGCCGCTCATCGAGATAACGGATGATGCGCTGATGCTGATGGTGTTTGCTGTGCCGCCGCTTATCTGCGGATTGATCATAGCAGTGGTACTGCATATGCTGCTGTATACGCTGCTTCTGGTGCTGTACGGCTGCAGAATACAGCTGGTGGATTTGTACTTTCTTCAGTATATCCGCAGGAAAACCGTCGGCTGGCGCGTGCAGTACCTTCCGGCGGCGGAGCGCAATGTGGGCATACTGCTGGCGGCTGTTCCGTGGGAAAAGGAAACGGGCAGGCAGCGGGAACGGGCGCGGACGGCGTTGCTTTACGTGCAGACGGCGCTGGCGATACTGTTCTATGCGCTGGCAGTCAATTTGTATGGGATAGCATCCGCCATTGCCTGCCTTGTGCTGGCGTGGGGGTATACGTTTCTCGGCATCATCATGCCGCCAAGCGAAATTCGGAAAGTATTCCAGCCCGAAAAACGGCGCAAAATGTGGCAGATGCAGTGCCTGCTGGCGGAGAACTTGACGGATCGCCTGCTCACGGAAATGCCGGAGGAGTACTTCACGCCGCCGGACAAAATTCAGGATCAGAATGATGCGGCTCTTATGATTAATTGTTCCGCGCGGCTGATGATGCAGAACCGCTACGAAGAGGCACTGGACATCCTGACCATGCTGGCGCAGGAGCATCGGGAGCAGACGAAGCGCCTTTGGTGGCAGCTGATTCCGCGCGGCGTTCTGTGTGAACTGGCGCTGGACAAGCCGGGCTACTTCCTGAAAGAGTATGACACGCTGTACATGCAGAAGGAATTGCGCAAGCATGAAAAGCAGCCGCTTGTCTGGCGGACGGCGTATGCGATGCATCTGCTGCGTGACGGCGATGAGCAGAAGGCGGAGCAGTGCCGCAAGCAGTTCCTGCGCCGCATCCGCCATACGACCATGCCGCGCTGCTATCAGTGGACGATAGACAGAATGGCGCGGGAAAAGGCAATCTACGAATCAAGAAAGGCAAAGGAAGCGCAAGAATGAAGAATCGGACATTTCAGCGCCTGTTTCCGCTCCTGCGGATGGGCAGCATCCTGCTGGCGGCGGTACTGTTCTGCGCGGCACTAATCGGCGTGAACGCACAGCTGACTGTCGGGACGAATGAAGAGCGGAATCTGGCGACGTATCTGGGGCTGGCACTGACGGCGGTTGTGACGTATCTGCTGCAAGATGTGCCGAAAATGCTGGTCGGCAGGCACTTTGGCTGGAAGCTCGTGCGTTACGAGGCGTTCGGGCGGGTCTATCAGGCGGACGGCACAGGGGCGTTCGTGCGTGTTCCAGTACCGGCGCAAAGTCGTCTGCGCTATCAGCCGTATCTGCTTCCGCCGGAGGATGCCTCTCGGCACGACGTGACGCTGTACACGCTCTGTCCCCTGCTGTATGGCGGGGCGCTGGCGGTGGTGTTCGGCGTGCTGACCCTGCTGACGCTGGGGCAGCCGGTGTCGCTGGTGCTGTGCGAACTGGCGATGGGTGGCGTGGTGCTGGTGATGACGTGCATTCTGCCGATGGAGGAGCGGTTTATCGCATCGCCGATGGCGATCGCACGGATGCTTCGAGATCCGGAACAATTGGCGGAGTGGCTGTATTTCGCGCGTATGAAGGCGAATGGCGGGGTGGAGGTGACAGATGTTTCGATTGAAAACATTCCGCAGCCTGCAACAGTGAAGACATGTCAGGATGCAATCTGCGTCTTTCAGCGAGCGCAGATTGCGCTGATGGTTCAGTGTGATGCACAGAAGGCGTATGGGCTGATGAAACAGGTGCTGGAAAGCGAGGCGCGGCTGTCATATACTGCATGGAAACTTCTGCTGAGCGATGGGGTGGTTGCGGAACTTCTGGCAGGTGAACCGGGTGAATTTACGGCGCTCTATCGTGGAAAAGCCGGCGCAGCCATACGGCAGGTGATGTTTCGCATGGTGGACTATGCGCTTCCTGCCTATGCAGTGGCGACGTTGGTGACACATGAAGCGCGGGAAGCAGAGGTTGTGCGGAACACGCTTGCGCCAGTGCGAGAGAAAATGCCGGAGCTTGATGCTTTGATGAAGGCCATCGAAGAAAAAGCCGCACGAATCGAAAACTGATTCGTGCGGCAGGGGTTTCGCCGCTGCGGCGGCGACCAAAGGGCATGAAAACAGGTGAAACCTGCGATCGCCCTTTGGAAACCTTCGGCGCCGCAACTTTTAGGGTTTCATGTTTGTTGGCTTGAACCGAAGGTTCATCGGATAAACACGCGGGCACTGCATGAAAGTGTCACCAACTGAATCGCGCGGAAGGGTCAAGGGAGGGGACTTCGTCCCGTTTCATTCTCCCTTGCAGGGTGCAGGGGCAGCGCCCCTGCTGGGGTCAAGGGGCAACGCCCCTTGGGTCTCCCCTCATTCGCTCCTCTGTGCATCTTCCCACGCGCGGCGGATGGCGGTGAGGATGTCGCCGTGGGCGTCGCGCAGGGACATGGTGGCGCCGGAGACAATGTCGGCGGCGCGGGCGCGGTCGTCGTCGGAGAAGGCTTCCCAGCGGGCGCGATCAGCGTCGGAAGAGGAATTTTCCGTCAACGGGTGGCCGTTCTCGGCGGAAAAGTACCGCCCAAACCACGTCTCTACCTCGTCCACCGTCATGCCGACCATCATGTTCTGATAGGCGTCCATCTGCTCGCGCCATGAACCGCTCGTCAGCTGGTAATCCTCTCCACGGGCGCGCTTGCTCGTCCATGCGGCAATTTCCTGCATGTAGTTGTCCTCACTGTCCTCGGTGTAGCCGACGACCTTCCCGGTATTGTCATCCCAGAGCGAATAGCCGCCCTGTCCCGGAAAGCCGCTGAACTGCGGCATGGACGCGCCGCTGTAATTCGGCGTTGCCACTTCGAGCTGGTCAACCGCCATCGACACGATGCGCCCGTCCTCGTCGAACGTCCCGTGCGCAAACACGACGTTGAAGGAGTAAACCTGCCCGTCCTCGTCATCCTTGCCCGGCCCAACGCGCCCGGTCGCTGCCATGCCGATGCCCTCGCGAACCGCCTGACCCGCGCGGTTTGCCGGATTGCCCGTTGCCTCGTCCATTGTGTCTGATGCGTTCAGGGCGACGCGGACGGCTTCACGCAGGGCATTGCTCGTCGTCGTTGCGCCCGTCACGACATCCACATCCCATGTGTTCATGCGAATCATCTCGTCCGGCAGAATATCCAGCGCGCGGCTGCCGATGCCGTCCGTCTCATGCTGCTCCAGAATGTTCACGGCGCTGATGGCGCCGTCCTCCATCATCACCTGCACGCGCAGAATGCCGCCGTAGCCATCCGCCTGACCCGCGCGCGTGTCGGCGCTGGCGCGGCAGGACGCAAGCAGAACGGCGCAGGAACACAGTGACAGCGCCATCAACAGGCGCTTCCGCGTTATCCAACTGGTTTGCATTAAAAAATCCCCTTTCAATCTTCCAGATTGCAGGGAAATCGCTCCCTGCGACGTTGTTATTGTGTCCCGCGCAGGAAAAGTCATTCAATCAATACGCTTTTTGATGCAGATTTTTTCCGCAAGCAGGAAAATCGCCCTTGCGCGGCGAATAGAGATAGAGAATATGCCTGTGCTGACTGATTTTCCGCCGCGCGGGCATCCTGATGAAAGGGTTTCACCCGAAAAGGCAGGTGTTTTTCGTATATGAAGAAGTCATCCGGGAAGAAGCGCGTCAGTTCGCTGACGTTCCTGATTGCGACGACGGCGGTGCTGGCGGCGGTGGCGGTGCTGTGCCTGTTCGGCAGCAATCTGCTCTACGCCATGCGTGTGCGCAACGTCAATGAGCAGCGCGCCGAGGTGGAGAAGCGCAACACGGAGCGCTACGAAGCGTATCGGCAGGAAGTGCAGGAGCTGCAAGACCGTCTGACGGCGAACAACAACATCAGTGCCGACTGGCCCCAGCCGGACACGCAGGAAGGCATCTCCATTGTCGACCTGACGAATTATCCGCTGGATAACCCCGGCACGGTCACGGTGTCGCGTCAGGACGTGATGCTGGGCGGACTGCTGCTGGTCAACGAGTGGCATTCCCGCCCGTCGGATTTTGACGAATCATCGCTGGTGTCCATCATGACCTATGCGCGGAGCATGGGCGTGACGAAGAGCATTTGGCGCAATTCCGACCAGCGGCTGTTCCCGGTGGCGGCAAATGCCCTGCTGGATGCGCTCAATGCCGCGAAAGAAGCGGGGCTGGAGGGCTATGTTGTCCGCGAGGCGTACCGCAGCATTTCCGACCAGCAGACGCTCTGGGACGCGGAATACAACCGCTTGAAAGGCCGCCACAGCGCGTGGACGGATGATGAGCTGATTGCCGCCACAAAGAAGAGCATCAACCTGCCCGGCACGAGTGAATATAACTCCGGCTTGGCTTTCACGCTGTACCTCTATGAGAACGGCAATGACGAATTGAACAAGATGGTGTTCTCCGAGAGTGAGCAGGGCAAGTGGATGTACGAAAACAGCTGGAAGTACGGGCTTGTGTTCCGCTTCCCGCTGCAGAACTTCCCGACGAAGGGCACCGTCAGCCGCGCCTACAAGACGGGCGTGAACGTGGAGATGAATCTGTTCCGCTTCGTGGGCGTTCCGAACGCGACGGTGATGCACCATCTGGACATGTGCTTGGAAGAGTACATCGAGTACCTGATGGCGCACCCGCACATCGCCGTGTTTGAGGACGGTCAGCTGAAGTACGAAATCGTCCGCCAGCAGGTGGGCGACAACAGCAGCACCTTCTCCGTCAGCATCAGCCGCAAGACCAGCAACTACACCATGTCGCTGGACAACATGGGCGGCTTGGTCACGGTGTACGAGTATTGATAGGGATACGAATCCCCCGCCAGCGGATGATGATGTCCAGCTGACGGGGGATTTTTATGATGGGATGATTACGGTTGCAGAGGCGAAATCCCCTGCTTGCGGGCAAAAGTCACTATGTCTGAAAGAACAGATGCGTGGTCGCGCCCATCTGGCGCGACAATATGCAAGTGGTGGGTAAAGCAGCTTGGGGGCGCATCTGCGGATGCGCAAAGTTACTGGCAGGGACGCTTCGCTGCCTGCGCCTTTTGTTGACTTTTCTCTTTGAATTGATTTGACGAGGAACAGTTGGGGCGTTGCCCCAAACCCCACCAGAGGCGCTGCCTCTGGACTCCGCAAGGGGAAAAGGAAAAGAGACGAAGTCTCCCCCTTGACCCCTCCGCGCGATTGAGTTGGTCTCACTACCATGCTCTACCCGCGTGTTTATCCTCTGTTTTCCCTTCCCTTATCCTTACTTCGCTTCCGCCCAGTTTGTCCCCTGATGCACCTCCGCCAGCAGCGGCACGCGCAGCTCAATCACATGCTCCATCGCATCCTTCAGCAGCTTCCCCGCTTTTTCCACTTCCTCCGGCGGGCATTCCAGCAGCAGTTCGTCATGCACCTGCAATATCAGCCGACTTTTCAGCCCCTCCCGGCGCAAGGCTTCGTCCACCCGTACCATCGCCAGCTTGATAATATCCGCCGCTGTCCCCTGCACGGGCGTATTCATGGCGGCGCGCTTGCCGAACTCGCGCACAACCGCCTTGTCGCTCTTCAGCTCCGGCAGATACCGCCGACGCCCCATCAGCGTCAGCGCGTAGCCGTTGTGCTGCCCGTCCTCGGCGGCACTGTCCATGAAGCCCTTCACGCCCGGATATTTCGCGAAATAGCGGTTGATGAACTCCTGCGCCTCCTGACGGCTCACGCCCGTGTTTTTCGCAAGACCAAATCCGCTGATGCCGTAAATCAAGCCGAAATTGACCGCTTTGGCGCGGGAACGGAGCGTAGAATCCACCTCATCCAGCGGCACGTCGAAGATTTCGCTGGCAGTGCGCGCGTGAACGTCCTGCCCCGTGCGGAAGGCTTCCACCAGTGCGTGGTCGCCGGAGAAGTGCGCCATCAGGCGAAGCTCAATCTGGCTGTAATCCGCGTCCAGCAGCACCCAGCCCGCGCGCGGCAGGAACGCCTGACGAATTTCTTTTCCCTCCTCCGTGCGGACGGGGATGTTCTGCAAATTCGGCTCGCTGGACGAAATGCGCCCGGTGGCGGTGGCGACTTGGTCGAAGGTGGAGTGTACGCGCCCGGTCGCGTCCGTCAGGCGCAGAAGACCCTCGACGTAGGTCGAATTGAGCTTCGTCAGCTGCCGATAGCGTAATAGCGGCGTAATGACCTCCGGCGCGATGTCCTGCAAACCTTCCAGCACTTCGGCGGAGGTGGAATAGCCGCGCGCGGTTTTCTTGCCGTGCGGCAGCTGCAATTTATCGAATAGCACGTCGCCAAGCTGCTGGGTGCTGTTGAGGTTGAAGGTTGTTCCGCAGGCGGCGAATACCTGCTGCTTGCTCTGCTCAATTTCCTGCGTGTAGCGCTCGCCCAGCTGCCGCAGGAATGCCGTATCGACGGTGAAGCCGATGTCCTCCATGCGGTACAGCACGCCGGAAAGCGGCATTTCCACGTCGCGCATGAGGTGGCTCATGCCCATGCGTTCAATATTCGCCTGCTGCCACCGGCACAGCGAGAGCATTCCGCGCGCGTCAGTGGGCAAATCGCCGCACAGCGCGTCCAGACTGTAACTCTTGCGCTGCGGGTCAAGCAGGTACGCGCCAAGCTGCACGTCCCATGCGTATCGCTCCGGCATGGGGAGCTTCGCGCGGTTCAGCCGGTGCCACAGCGTTTTGCCATCGTGGATGACGGCGGGGTGCGCGGCGAGGTCGGGCGCGAGGGCGCGGAGCAAGTCCTCCGGGTCAGCGCCGGGAGTGAGCAGATCGCCGCCGAGTGCCGCCTGACAGCAGGACGAATCCTGTGCCGCGCACGTCAGCACTGTGTCATCCAGCGCGATGGCAATTGGGCGGGCGCTGTCCGGCAGGGCGGTGAGCCACGCGGTCAGATCAGCGCCGGAGGAAATCGGGGCGGCATCCGCAAACGGCAGGAGCGTCAAGGGTGTTTCTTCTGCCGCGGTATCCGGCGCGGGCGCATCGTCAGGCGCTTGCAGGCGGCGGATGATGCTGTTCAGCTTCAGCTTTTCCAGCGCGGGAATCCCATGCCGGAAGTCTGGCATGGCGCACGCCTTGAGGGAAAACGCAATCGGTGCGTCGCGGCGAATCGTCGCCAGTTCGCGGCACATTTTCGCCTGATCCGCCCATGTGACAAGTTTTTCGCCGAGTTTGCCCTTCACTTCGCCCGCATGTGCGAGGATATTGTCCAGCGTCCCATACTGGTGCAGCAGACGCACGGCGGTTTTGTCGCCGATGCCGGGGATGCCGGGGATGTTGTCGCTGCTGTCTCCCGCCAGCCCCTTCCAGTCCACCACCTGCTCCGGCGAGAAGCCATACACTTCGTACACCATGGCGGGTGTAAAGTGCGTCGTTTCGCTGATGCCCTTGCGGGTGAACAGCACCTGCGTCGTATCGGACACCAGTTGGAGCGCGTCGCGGTCGCCGGTCAGAATGACGGGGCTGACCCCGGCGTCCTCACCCAGTTTGGACAGCGTGCCGAGCAGATCGTCCGCCTCCCAGCCTTGCAGGGAGAAAACCTGGATGCCCATTTCCGGCAGCAGCGTCCGAATGGTGGCGAACTGCTGGCGCAATTCATCCGGCGTCGCGGCGCGTCCCGCTTTGTAGTCGGGATATGCCGTGTGACGGAACGTCGGCGCGTGTTCATCGAAGCAGACCGCGAGATAGCGGGCGTTTTCGTCTGAAATCGCTTTGAGCATCATGGTCAGAAAGCCGTAAATCGCATTGGTGTAAACGCCGCCCGCGTCCATCAGCGGGAGGGCGTGGAAAGCCCGGTGCAGCAGGCTGTTGCCGTCAATCATGAGGAAGGTGTCTTTCATGGGGATTCTCCTCCTATCTACTCTTTTCTGCATTCGCCTGCGCCAGCTGCTTGCGCCTTTTCCCTCCTGGCGTCCGGTCATTCCACTTAGCGTAGCGCTGCTACGCTGCGTTCCACTCCCGTTAGCCAGAAAGAAAAATGCGCTTCGCATCTTTGTGCATTCTCATTTGAAAACAGTAGTCTCCTTCAATTGTACCTTCCCGAATGAAACTTGTCAACCGCCGCATATCCTTTCCCCAGAAAGGCAGGGACGAAAATGCGGATTTTGCTGGCAGGGATGATGGCGCTGCTGCTCCTGCGCGCGCCGGAGACGATGGCGGCGGCGGAAGCGGCGTGTGCGCTGTTCGTGCGCAGCGTGATGCCGGGGCTGTTCCCGTACTTGACGCTGTCGCAGATGCTGGTGAGCCGATGCGGACGCGACATGCAGCCCGGTATGCTGATGCTGCTGGGCTGGTGCGGCGGGTCGCCGACGGGTGCGCGGCTGCTGGCGATGCAGGGCAGCCGTCCGCACCGGGAACAAAAGGCGCTGGCGGTCTCCTGCGCGACGATGAGCCCGATGTTCCTGCTGGGGACAATCGGAAGCTGGCTGAACAGCCGAATCGCGGGGGCAATTGTGCTGCTGAGCGTGCTGGCGGGCGGCTGCTGCGCGGGGCGACTGGCGAAACGGTGGACGAGAGTTACATCCGCCGGGAAAGTGCCAGAAGCTGTACTGTCCCCTGTCTCCTTCGCACGCGCGGTGGAGGACAGCGCCCGAACCATGCTCCTTGTCTGCGGCACGATGACGATGCTTCGCGTCTTTGCGACGCTGACGGACTTCCTGCCTGATGCGATGCGTCTCCCGCTGACGACGCTGCTGGAAGTCACGACGGGCGCGGTCGCCATTGCGAACCTGCCGGCACCTCTGCCGTTGCGGATTGCGCTCCTGTCCGCAGCGACGGGTTTTGGCGGATGCGCAGTCATCATGCAGAACCGCGCGCTGTACCCGCAAGGATTGATGCGGCTGGGGGAACAGCTGGCGTGGCAGGCGCTGCACGGCGTGATTTCGGGGGCATTGGCGCTGGGAATCGCGCTGCTGGTGCTGAGCGCGGGCGGAAATTTGTGAAAGAAAATTTGTGATGGATAGCTGAAAGAATCCGGATTACAGCTTGTCAACTGGGGAAAAAGCAAGTATAATATATTCTGCGGAGTTCTGCGAAATTCTCCGTATCAGCAAAAAAAGAAACCCGTCGGCTTCGGCGGAATTGAAGGAGTACCCAGAAAAAATGAAAAAACAAAATGCAGCGATTTGGTGCGCCCTGCTGCTGATTGCCTTGCCCATTGCAGTGCTGCTGCTTGTGCCGTCGCCTTCCGCGCGGATTGTGGACGTGGTGCAGCCGCTGATGGAGTCAGAAGAGATTGATTATTGGAATCCCGACATCTTCTTCCTGACGAAATACGGCTTGACCGCTGCTATCAGCGTTCTGTGCGGCCTGGTGCTGACGCTGTTGTGCTCGCGCAAGCGCCTCCCGCTGGACACCCGCGCGGCGATTTGCACGGTTGGCGGCTTTGGCGCGCTGGTGGGCGCGCGCGTGCTGTATATGCTTGCCCGGTATTCGTACATCATGGTTGATTTGGGCGGCAGCTCGTTCTTCTGGCAGTTCTGGCAGGGCGGTTATACGCTCTATGGCGGCATCCTCGGCGGCATGGGCGCGATTGCGCTGTATGCGAAACTGACGAAGCAGAAAGCGCTGCCTCTGCTGGACGCGGTGACGCCCGGCGCGCTGCTGGCGCTGTGCGGTCTGCGCCTTGCCGAGGGTTTCACGGGGCAGGGCTTCAGCAAACAGATGGACGATATCTGCTGGTACTTCCTGCCTTTCCAGAATGAGGACGGGCAGATGCTGGTTTGGGCATATGAAGCCATCGTTGCGGCAGTCGCACTCGTGATTGTGCTGGTGCAAGGGCGCAGGCAGAAAATTGCCGGGCGGACGCTGGAAACCGGGCTGACCATCATCAGCGTGATGCAGGTGCTGCTTGACTCTTGGCGCGCGGATGAGCTTATCCGCTTCGGCTTTGTCCGCCTGAATATGCTCATGGCGGCGCTGACGCTGGCGGTGCTGCTGGCGACGCGCCTGACCCGCTGCATCCGCCGGGATGGGCTGAAAGGAATCAGCATCGCGCGCATCGTGATGCTGCTGGCCGGCGCGGGCGTGTGCATCGCCGTGGAATTTGCGCTGGACAAGTCTGCCATCAACAACGGAATACTTTATGGGGTGATGATGCTCGCACTTGTGCCGATGTTCATCGCCGTGCTGCTGGATGACGGCCGCATTCAGACCGCCGAAGAAAGGAAATAAGCCATGCAGGTGACGCAACCGAACGAATTTTACAAGGGTCTGCCGAAAGAGGACGTATTCTTCGTCAAGGACGACCAGAACAACCCCGTCGGCGAGGGATTCCTGATTTATCAGTATCAGCCGACGATTTTCCCTTCGCGCCCGGTCAACATCTATTTCAGCATGACCAGCAAGCCGGAAGGCGAATACTGGCTGCTGGGGTCGCTTGCGGCGCGCGCGCGGCAGCTGCGCAATCAAGCGCCCGGTGCGGCGGCACGGCTGTACACAGCCGTGGATGTGCAGGACGAGCGCCAATTGGCGTTTTATGAGCACAACGGCTTCAAGATGGATTACACCGAGGATTTGGTGCGCCTGAACGACCCTGACGAAGTGCCGCAGCTGTTCAACTGCTCGTGCATCACGCTTCCGCTCAACACCGTGCAGGAGCAGATGGATTTGGTGTCGCGGATGCGCGGCGCCGGGTTCAGCTACTTTGACCACGGCTTCCTGCTTCAGCAGATGAATCGGCAGAATTTCGCCGCGCTGGGCATCTTGTATGGGTCGAATCTGGTTGGTGCGTGCGTCGCCGCGGGGCAGTACACGTCGGCGGAGGTTATGGGGCTGTATATCGTGCCGGAGTTTCAGCGCAAGGGCTTGGGCACGCGTTTGCTCCAGCAGACGAAACAGGCGCTGGCGAGCACGGGCGTGACGGATTTGACGATGCGGGTGATGAGCGACAGCGAGCCGCAGGTGCGCTTGGTGCAGCGGTTCCGTGCGGAATTGGTGGAACACACGAGTGTGTTCCCCTCGATGCAGATTTAAGGTAACACCGCACAAATGAGGTGGTCGGCTGGCGAATGGATTTTTCGTCAGATGCAAATGCAAATTTCGAAGGTTTACTGGCGGTAAATCGAGAAATTTGCATGATGCAGATGGCGGAAAAGACATCGCCAGACGCGCCGCCGAATTGTGCGGTGGTGCCTTAAGAGGGGCGTGGCGATTGCTCTCTTGAATGGCTTCGCGGTGTACGCTTTTGTGACATTATGGTAATGTCGCAGGGGGAATCGCCTCTGCGGAGGCGACCAAAGGGCTTTCCGATCGCCCTTTGGAAACCTTCGGTGCGCACACTCCTGTTTATTGGTTTTGACCAAAAGTTTTTAGTTAGTGTGCCTTTCGTTCCCTCAATAAACACTACCATATAATAACATTCGGAAGCGAAGGCGAAGGGGTCAAGGGGGCGACCGCAGACATTCGTCTGTTTTCATTGCCCCCCTGTCGCCTCCGCGGAGGCGAAATCCCTGTGTAAACACACGAATGCAGTATAAAAAAGTTACCAACTCAATCGCGCGAAAAGGTCAAGGGAGAACCTCCCTTGTAAGGAGAAAGCATCATGGGCATTGTGTCGCTGAAAGACTACCGCTGGGATGGCAGCAAGAAGCTCGAATTGAAGGACGCGGAGGCGGGCGCGCCAGAGTTCGTGGATAAAAAGACGCTCAAGGCGCAGACACTGGAGAACCTTGCGGAAGCGGCGGCACTGCAGGATAAACTCTATGCGCAGGGGCGCGAGGGCATCCTGATTGCCATTCAGGCGCGTGACGCGGCGGGCAAGGACAGCCTCATCAAAAAGGTGTTTGGGCAGCTGAACCCGGCGGCGCTGGAAGTCGCGGCATTCAAAGCGCCCAGTAAGGAAGAACTCAGCCATGATTATCTCTGGCGCATCATCCGCACCGTTCCGCCGCGCGGGAAAATCGGCGTGATGAACCGCAGCCACTACGAGGACGTGCTTGTGACGCGCGTGCACCACATGGAGAAGGGCTATGTCATGCCGCCGCGCGTGGCGGATGATTCGAATTTCTACCCTAAGCGTTATCGGCAGATTTGCAATTGGGAACAGTACCTTTACGAGAACGGATACCGCGTCGTCAAGGTGTACCTGAACGTCAGCCGTGACGAGCAGAAGCGCCGCTTTCTTGACAGGCTGGAACGCGAAGACAAGCACTGGAAGCTCTCGGTGGATGACATGCGCGAACGCCGCCTGTGGAAGCAGTATGACGAAGCGTTCGAGGATGCCATCAATGCGACCGCGACGAAGGAATCCCCATGGTACGTCCTTCCGGCGGATGACAAGTGGTTCACGCGCTACCTGATGAGCGAAATTCTGCTGGATGTGCTGATGGATGTGAACCCGGATTATCCGCCGCTTGATCCGGCGGAAGCCGCGAAAGTTCCGACAATTCTGGCAGAGCTGGAGAATGGCGAATAATCAGCACAAAGTGTATTTTTTGTGGATTTCAAGGGAGAAATATGGAAGTACACATTTTGGTGTGTGCAAACCGGGTTGATTTTATGGAAAAGGCGCGGTATGATAAAGAACGTGCAGGGCGCACTGCCCTGCGCGCAACTTCCGAAGGCAATTGCCTGAAATACAAAAGCATACAGCAATACGCCTTGCGCGGCTCCTGCACAACGCCGTAGATTTCTCTCTTCCATGCTTCCCCGTCTACCCGATTCGTGGGCTGACGGGGATTCTTTTACTTATAATACTATTTCCAAATTCACCTGCGCCATCTGCTTGCGCCTTTTCCGCTCTGGCGTCCGGTCGTTCCATTTAGCGTAGCACTGCTACGCTGCATTTCACTCCCGTTAGCCAGAACGAAAAATTCGCGGCGCATCTTGGCGCATTCTCATTTGGAAATAGTATAAGCAACACCGCACAACTCGGCGGTGCGTCGGGCGATGCCTTTTCCGCACTGGGAATAGTATGAAAATCATGTTTTTAAGCAATCGCATCCGATTGAACAAAAACCCACGACTTTTCCTGCAAAAGCAAGAGGATTTTTCGCAGTTGATGGCGAATTAAAACGATTCGGACTGCACCTCGCTGCGGGAGAAACGGCAGAGCGTACAGAACGAAAAACCAATCATTTTCCGGGTGCTTTCGCTGGTGGTGGCGGCGAAAAGCCCGACGGACGAGGTACTGGAATGGAAACAAACACCTATTATTATGCGGGCATTGACATCGGGTCTACCACCGTCAAGCTGGTGCTGCTGAACGAAGCGGGAGAAATGGTCTGGGGCGAATATCGCCGCCACTGCGCGCATACGCAGGAGACGCTGGCGGAGATGATACGGGAAGCGCGGAAGAAACTCGGCGCGTGCCGCGTGAAGGTGCGCATGACCGGATCGGGCGCAATTTCGCTGGCGGAAGCGCTGCGCGTCGGGTTCGTACAGGAGGTCGTTGCGGTGGCGGAAGCGCTGCAGAAGGCCGCGCCGCAGACCGACGTCGCCATCGAATTGGGCGGCGAGGACGCGAAGATTATCTATTTCACCGGCGGATTGGAAGAGCGCATGAACGGCGTGTGCGCGGGCGGCACGGGGTCTTTTATCGACCAGATGGCGGCGCTGCTGAAAACTGATGCGCCCGGCTTGAACGAACTGGCAAAGCGCTATCATGAGCTGTACCCCATTGCGGCGCGCTGCGGCGTGTTTGCCAAGAGCGACATTCAGCCGCTGATTAACGAGGGCGCGGCGCGTGAGGATCTGGCGGCGTCGATTTTTCAGGCGGTTGTGAACCAGACGATTTCCGGGCTGGCGTGCGGCAAGCCGATTCGCGGGCATGTGGCGTTCTTGGGCGGACCGCTGCACTTCCTGTCCGAACTGCGGCAGGCGTTTGTCCGTACCCTGCACCTGACGGAGAAAACCGCGATTGTGCCGGAAAATTCGCACCTCTTTGCGGCGACGGGCGCGGCGATGGCGGCGCTTTCGGACGGCGAGGACGAAGCCGTGCCGATGGATAGCCTGCTCGAACGCCTCGAACACGGCGTGATGCTGACCTTCGGCTTGAAGCACCTGCCGCCGCTGTTCCGCAATCAGGAGGAATATGCGGCGTTCAACCGCCGCCACGCACAGGCGAAGGTGCAGCGCGGCGATTTGGCAACGTATTCCGGCAAGTGCTATCTGGGCATTGACGCGGGTTCGACAACGACAAAGGTCGCGCTGATTGGCGAAAAGGGTGAATTGCTGTACAGCTACTACGCGGGCAATTCCGGCAGCCCGATTGAGACGGCGCGCACGGCGATGCGCGAGCTGATGGAGAAGATGCCCGACACGGCGGTGATTGCGCGCTCCTGCTCTACCGGCTACGGCGAAAGCCTGCTGAAATCGGCGTTCCGGCTTGATGACGGCGAGGTGGAGACGATTGCGCACTGCACCGCGGCGGCGTTCTTTGACCCGAAAGTGGACTGTGTGCTGGATATCGGCGGGCAGGACATGAAGTGCATCAAGCTGAAAAACGGCTCGGTGGACACGATTCTGCTGAATGAAGCGTGTTCGTCCGGCTGCGGTAGCTTCTTGGAGAACTTCGCAAACTCGATGGGCTACACAGCGGAAGGATTCGCGGCGGAAGCTCTCTTCGCGCCCGCCCCGGTTGATTTGGGAACACGCTGCACTGTGTTCATGAACTCCAACGTCAAGCAGGCGCAGAAGCAGGGCGCGACGATACAGGACATCAGCGCGGGTCTGGCGTGTTCGGTCATCAAGAATGCGCTGTTCAAGGTCATCAAGCTCGCTGATCCGAAGGAACTGGGGCAGCATATCGTCGTGCAGGGCGGCACGTTCCACAACAAAGCGGTGCTGCGCGCGTTCGAGCAGCTTGCGGGCGTGGAGGCCGTCTGCCCGGATATTTCCGGCATGATGGGCGCGTTCGGTGCGGCGCTGATTGCGCGCGACCGGGCGTCGGGCAGCGATACACCCTCCTCTACCCTGCCGATTCAGGACATTCTGGGCTTGCAGTGGCAGACGCGGACGGCGCGCTGTCAGGGCTGCACGAACCACTGTATGCTGACAGTCAGCCTCTTCCCCGGCGGACGGCGGCACATCACGGGCAACCGCTGCGAAAAAGGGCTGGGCAAGACCGCAACGGGCGAAAAAGGCCCGAACGTGATGGCGTACAAGCTCAAGCGCATGTTCGACTATCAGCCGCTGACCGCCGAACAAGCCACGCGCGGCGAACTGGGCATTCCCCGCGTGCTGAACATGTACGAGAATTTCCCGTTCTGGATGACGCTGCTGACGAAACTGGGTTTCCGGGTGGTGCTGTCTCCCGCGTCCAGCCGCGCGATTTACGAGAAGGGCATGGAGTCCATCCCGTCGGAAAGCGAGTGCTATCCGGCGAAGATGGCGCACGGGCATGTGCAGTGGCTGATTGATCAGGGCGTCGGGACAATCTTCTATCCGAGCGTGTTCTACGAGCGGCAGGAGGATATGAAGACCCAAAACCACTTCAACTGCCCGATGGTCGTGGCGAATCCGGAGAATATCGCCAACAACGTCGAGGACGTGACCGAAGGGCGCGTGCGGATGCTCAAGCCGTTCCTTGCCCTGACGGACGAAAAAACGGCGGCGGATGCGCTCGTGCGCTTCTTCCGCAAGACCTTCAATATTCCGGAGCAGGAAGTTCGTGACGCGGTTCACGCGGGCTGGGACGAGCAGCAGTGCGCCAAAACCGATGTGCGCGCCGAAGGCTTGAAGGCACTGCAATGGATGGAGGAGAACCACAAGAAGGGCATCGTGCTGGCGGGTCGCCCGTATCACGTTGACCCGGAAATTAACCACGGTATGCCGGAGCTGATTGCCTCCTATGGGCTGGCGGTGCTGACTGAGGACAGCATCCCTGCGTCCTTCCACGGCGAACATCCCCTGCGCGTGAGCGACCAGTGGGTGTACCATTCCCGCCTGTATGTGGCGGCGCAGTTTGTCAGCCAGCGGGATGATTTGGAGCTGATTCAGCTCAACTCCTTCGGCTGCGGGCTGGACGCCGTGACGACCGATCAGGTGGCGGAAATTCTGGAACGCTGCGGCAAGCTGTATACGCTCATCAAGATTGACGAGGTGAACTCGCTGGGCGCGGCGCGCATCCGCGTGCGGTCGCTGCTGGCGGCGATGGCGCAGCGCGAAAAGCGCGGCATCGTGGCGCATCCTGTGCCCGCGACGTATCATCGCGTGGAATATACCCGCGACATGCAGAAGAAGGGCTACACCATTCTTGCGCCGAACATGTCACCGATTCATTTCCGTCTGCTTCAGCCGGTGCTGGAGAAGCACGGGTATCACATCGTCATGCTGGAAAACGATACACGCTCCGCCATTGACACGGGCCTCAAATTCGTCAACAACGACGCCTGCTATCCGTCCATCATCACCGTCGGGCAGATGATGGAGGCAGTGCTGTCCGGCAAGTACGACACCGACCGCCTTGCCCTTGCTATGACGCAGACGGGCGGCTGCTGCCGCGCAAGCAACTACGTCGGTTTCATCCGCCGCGCGCTGGCGAAAGCTGGTCTGGGGCATATCCCGGTTATCTCCATTAACGCCAACGGCATGGAAACGAACGAGGGCTTCCGCTTCACGCTGCCGATGCTCATCGGCGCGGCGCAGGCGATTGTTTTCGGCGATTTGCTGATGCGCTGCCTGTATCGGGTGCGCCCCTACGAAATCGAGGCGGGAAGCGCCAACCGGCTGGCGGAGACATGGTCGCAGAAGATCATCGACCATCTGGTGAACGGCACGGGCCGCTACGGCGACCTCTGCCAGCAGCTTGTGGACGACTTTGACCATCTGCCGATTCACGAGGACATGAGGAAGCCGCGCGTGGGCATCGTCGGCGAAATTCTGGTGAAATATATGCCTGTGGCGAACAACCATCTGGTCGATTTGCTGGAAGAAGAGGGCGCGGAAGCCGTTGTGCCTGACCTGATGGACTTCATGAACTACTCCGTCTACAACGGCAAGTTCAAGCACGAGTATCTGGGCAAGGGCTGGACAAGCGAGGCGAGCGCGGTACTGGGCGTGAAGGGCATTCGCGCCCTGCGGCGTCCCGCACTCAAGGCGCTGGAAAAGTCCAAGCGCTTTGAACCGCCAATGCATATTGAGCAGATTGCGGAGCTGTCCGACCCGTTCCTTTCGCAGGGCAACCAGTACGGCGAAGGGTGGTTCCTGACGGGTGAAATGGCGGAACTGCTGCTGACGGGCGTGCCGAATATCGTGTGTATTCAGCCGTTTGCGTGCCTGCCGAACCATGTGGTGGGCAAGGGGGTTATCAAGCAGCTGAGAAAGAAGTATCCGCAGGCGAATATCTGCGCGGTGGACTTTGACCCCGGTGCGAGTGAGGTAAATCAGCTCAATCGTGTGAAGCTGATGCTTTCCGCTGCGCGAAAGAACATGGAGCAGGAAGCAAAACAATCGGATTAACACGCGGAAGCAGTAAGGTAGAGAAGCCAACTCAATCGCGTGAAAGGGTCAAGGGAGGAACTCCCTTGCAGGGTCAAGGGACAGCGTCCCTTGTGGGGTTTGGGGCAACGCCCCAATTGTTTCACGGGCGACCAGTATGCCCAACGCGCTCAACAAAGGCGCAGGCAGCGAAGCGTCCCTGCCAGTAACTTCGCGCGTCCGCAGACGCGCCCCCAAGCTGCTCTTTTGACCAACTCAACATTGTCGCGCCAAATGGGCGCGACCGACCAGCATGGGAGAAGGTTTTCTCTCAATGCTGGTCCTTTTCATTGCAGGGGAAAAACGGAGAGCGTATCCTGCCGCAACAGAAAACCCCGGCAGCCGCTGGACAATCGTCCTTGTGTGCTGCCGGGGTTGTTATGCAGTTGGAAAATGTGTTACGCCTGCTCGAACTGCGAGTTGTACAGCTCGGCGTAGAAGCCGCCTTTTTGCAGCAGTTCTTCGTGCGTGCCGGATTCGATGATGTCGCCGTGGCGCATGACCAGAATCTTGTCCGCATTCTTGATGGTGGAGAGACGGTGCGCAATGACGAACGACGTACGCCCCTTTGTCAGCGTGTCCATCGCCTGCTGAATCAGCATTTCTGTGCGCGTATCGACGGAGGACGTCGCTTCGTCGAGAATCAGCATCGGCGCGTTTTCAATCATCGCGCGGGCAATCGTCATCAGCTGCTTCTGTCCGGCGGAGAGGTTCAGTTTGTCGGAAAGCAGGGTGTCGTAACCCTCCGGCAGGGTGTGGATAAGGTGGTACAACCCCGTCGCGCGGGTCACTTGGTCAAGCTGCTCGTCCGTGATGCCCTCCTTGCCGTAGCAGAGGTTGTCGCGGATGCTGCCCTCGAAGAGCCAAGTGTCCTGCAAGACCATGCCGAAGAGGTCGTGCACATGCTCGCGCGTCATCTGCGACAGCGGCACGCCGTCAATGCGAATTTCGCCGCCGCCCAACGGATAGAACTTCATCAGCAGATTGACCATCGTAGTTTTGCCCGCGCCGGTCGGACCGACGATGGCAACCTTCTGACCCGGCTGCACATGCTCGGAGAAATCGTGAATGATGATTTTATCCGGCGTGTAGCCGAAGCGGACGTGGTCGAACGCCACTTCGCCGCGGACGGTTTTCGTCTGCGCGGGCAGGTGGGATTCGTCGGGCATTTCCTTCGCTTCGAGGAACTCAAAGACGCGCTCTGCCGCCGCCGCCGCGGATTGCAGGTTCGTCGCCGCCTGCGCCAGTTGGCTTAGGGGCGAGGTGAACAGGCGCACATACATCATGAAGGCAACAATCACGCCGAAGGAAATCGTGCCGTTCATCGCCAGCACCGCGCCGACGACGCATACCGCCACATACGCGAAATTGCCGATGAAGCCCATCAGCGGCATCATCAGGCCGGACATGAACTGGCTCTTCCAGTCTGTCTCCTGCATTTTGCTGTTGATGCGGTCGAACGCCTGCTGTTCGCGCTGCTCTGCGCCGAAGAGGCGGACGACATTGTGCCCTGTGTAGATTTCTTCAATATGGCCGTTCAGGTCGCCCAGCCACCGCTGGCGCGCGACGAAGTACTTCTGCGAGCGGCTCATGATGCCCAGCATCAGCCCGAAGCCCAGCATCGACGATACAATCGCCGTCAGCGCCATGATCCAGTTCGTCGAGAGCATCATGACGACACTGCCGATGAACATCGTCACGGCGGAGACAAGGCTGGTCAGGCTGTTCTGGAGCGTCTGCCCGATGGTGTCCACGTCGTTGGTGACGCGGGAGAGCACGTCGCCGGTGGAGGTGGACTGGAAGTAGCTGACCGGCAGGCGGTTGATTTTGTGGGATATGCCGTCGCGCAAGCCCCGGTTGACCTTCTGCGTGACGACGGTCATCACCAGCCCGGTCATAAAACTCAGCAGCGCGCCGACGACGTAGAGAATTATCAGCGTGATGCAGATTTTCTGGATGGCGGGCATGTCAATCTCGCCGCGCAGCCCGGCGGTAATCAGGTTGGTGATTTCGCTGATTTTGTTCGGGCCGATCAGGCGGATAATGACGCCTGCCAAGTCGCCCAGAATCGCAATGCAAATGACCGGATAGAAGGGCTTGCAGTGGCGGATGAGCTTCCCCAGCGAACCGCGGAAGTCCTTCGCCTTTTCGCCCGGTACGCCCGGCCCGCGCATTCCGGGATGACCGCCCGGACGGCGTTTCGTTTCACTCATGACGCAAGTTCCTCCTTCGACAGCTGAGAATACGCGATTTCCTGATAGACCTTGCAGCTTTCCATCAGCTCGCGGTGCGTGCCCTTGCCGACAATCGCGCCGTCCTCAATGACGAGGATGCAGTCCGCGTCGCGAATCGTACCGATGCGCTGTGCGACGATGATGTTCGTCGTGCCGCTGGTCTGCTCACGGAGCGCCTGACGCAATGCATGGTCGGTCTTGTAGTCCAGCGCGGAGAAGGAGTCGTCAAAGACGAGGATTTCCGGGTCGCGCGCCACTGCGCGGGCAATGGACAAACGCTGCTTCTGCCCGCCGGAGAAGTTCGAGCCGCCCTGCGCGACCGTGCCGGAATACCCGACCTCCGGGGATTCGACAAATTCCGCCGCCTGCGCGACAGCAACCGCCTTGCGGATGGCAGCGCCCGACGCATTGTCCTCGCCGTAGCCGACGTTGCTGCTGACCGTGCCGGAGAACAGGAACGCCTTCTGCGGCACAAAGCCGATCTTGCTGCGCAGGGCGTCCTGCGTATACTTGCGCACATCCACGCCGTCTACCAGCACCTGCCCGCTTGTTGCATCGTACAGGCGCGGAATCAGGTTGATGATGCTGCTCTTGCCGCAGCCAGTTGCGCCGATGAGGGCAACCGTCTGTCCGTGATGTGCGGTGAAGGAGATGTGGTGGATGGTGTCGCCGTCGGCATCGGGATAGCGGAAGGAAACGTCGCGGAACTCGATTTCGCCCTTCATTCCGGGCTTGCCCTGCGTTTCCTTGCCGTCCACAATGCGCGCCCTCGTGTCCAGTACCTCATTGACGCGGCTCGCGGAAACGGTCACGCGTGGCAGCATGACGAAAATCATCACCAGCATCAGGAACGCCATGATGACCTGCATCGCGTACTGCATAAAGACCACCATGTCCGAGAACAACCCAATGCGTTCCATCATCGCGGCGGGCGACGTGACCGCAATTGCGCTGATGAGCGCCGCACCGATCCAGTAAATGCCCAGCGTCAAGCCGTTCATCGCCAGATTCATGCCCGGATTCATGACGGACATGGCGATGTTCGCCTGCTGGCTGTTGCGGGTCATTTCCTCGTTTGCCTTGGCGAATTTGCCCTCCTGATAGTTTTCCGCGTTGTAGGCGCGCACGACCTGCAAGCCCGTCAGGTTCTCACGCGTGATGCGGTTTAGGTTGTCCGTCAGCGCCTGCATCTTCTTCATGCGCGGCACGGCGTAGAGCATGATGAACACCAGCAGTACGCACACGAACGCAATCACGCCGCCTGTCAGCAGCGACCATTCCCAGCTCTTCGTGCTAATTTTGCCCACGGCAATGAATGCCATAATCGGCGCTTTAATCAGCGACTGCATCCCGAAGGAGAAAAACATTTGCAGCTGTGAAATGTCGTTGGTCGTGCGGGTAATCAGGCTGGCTGTGGAGAAACGGTTGATTTCCTCGTTTGAGAAGCCGACCACCTTGCGGTACATTTTGCCGCGCAGCCGTGCGGAGAAGCGTGATGCAATCTGTGCGGTAAAGAATGTCGTGCAGACCGTCAGCAGCATTGACCCCAGCGCGCACAGCAGCATCTTGCCCCCTGCGAGCAGGATATCGCTCATCTGGCTGCCTTCCGTCTGCACCAGCCGGGTGATTTCCGACATATAATCAGGCAAGGCTAAGTCAAGCTGCACCTGCCCCACAATCAGCACTACACAGGCGGCGACGAGCAGCCACTCTTTCCACCTGAGGTGTTTCAAAATCCGTAGCATGGGTTTCAATCCCTCCTTTTCTGTTTGCGTCCGCCATCATACCATAGAAAGATGGATTCAGAATGAACTGGCAGAACATTTTTCAAGATTTTTGGTACTTCGCAGGGAAACTGCGCCTTGATGCGTTTATTTAGGTAGGGAAATACCTCCAAAGGAGTTGAGAGCGATGAAGAAACGGTGGATTCTGCTGATTTTGCCCTTGATGATGATGGTAATGCCTGTTGCCACCGCGAACGGCTGGGGCTTGCCCGAGGCCTTGGTGCCGCTTGTGTCGAACACGAATGATTATGACGACTATTATCATTTGGCGGATGATTATGCGCGGAAGGAGAATAGCGCGCGCATCATCATGCAGAGCCGCTATCACAATCAGCTGATTGCGGCGGAAAAGGGCGCAGACGGTTGGGAGGGCGTGATTTATTCGACGACCGCCGTTTATCAGCCGTCGGAGCAGAGCACATCCGGGAAGCCGAAGCTCGCGCGCATCAATAACGGCTTTGAGTTGGCGTATCCGAAGGTGAAAGAACTGTATCGCTTTGAGCGCATCAACAATGACCGGGGCGAAACAGCGTATACGCTGACGTATGCGAAGATGGGCGGCGTGGAGGTGGAGCGGCAGGAATCCTACCGCTATCTGGTAACGCAGGGCGAAGACAGCGCAATGTGGGTGACGGAAGTCACGCTGGAAAACTTCAACATCCACAATATGCCCCGCCGCGGCGTGGGCGACGTGCGGCGGATGCGCGATGTATACAGCAGCATGGCGCTGTACGAGAATTACGACGCTGTGGGCTGGATTGGCGCGCAGAATGTTCCGGGGAAGAAAAGCGGCAAGCAGTCGTACCCGGTCTATGCCGCGCCGAGTACGGAGGCGTCCCGCGCGGCGAAGGGGAAAGCGTCGTTCAGCACGGGGGATGAGTATCGCCTGTATTGCACCGAAGGAGACTGGTCGCTGATTGAATATCGCGTCAGCCTGCGGACAAGCCGCTTTGGCTGGGTAAAGATTGGTCAGCCGACCCAGAGCCAGCGCCTGCATATCCCGATGCTGACGGCGTATGACACCTACCTGACCGACGATCCGCACGTCAGCGAGTACCATCAGGCGGAACTGCCCGCCGGGACGAAGCTGACGATGTGGTATCTGCTGGGCGTGAGCGACGACTGGGCATATGCCTACGTAGAAGCGACGGTGGACGGCAAGCCGATGTGCGGGTTTGTGCCGCGGCGCGACGTGGTGATTGACGATGTGGAACAGCCGGACGAAGCGGCGAAATATGTCGGAAGCTGGTATCTGTATTCCGGTAGCGAAATCGGCTATTTCTATCTCCGGCTGGATGCGGACGGACGCTTCTACTGCTCGGATGACGACGGCGCACAGCCCTACGGCGGAACGTGGTGCGTGGTGCGGAATCCGATGGCTGGGGAGGACAACCTCTGGATTTCGACAGAAAGCATCCTGGCGCTGAATTACAGCGACAGCATGACAATGCGCGTCGGCGTGGACTATATCGTGTCCACAACGGAGGAGGATGGCGAAGGGTTGACCCTGCCGCTGGTGAATCTCGCCTACGGGGAGGGCGGATGCACCTACGTCCCCTATGGCGCGGTGGACAGATACGGCAATTGGGTGGCAACGGCGGACGGAAGCGTGCGCCAAATGACGCTGCCGATTCAATAATGCAAAGGAGCTGAGAACGATGAAGAAACGGTGGATTCTGCTGATTGTGCCGCTGCTGATGGCGCTGATGATGAATGCCGCGTCTGCGAGCGAATTGCTCGGCAACGTGCTGTCCCTCGTGCTGAATTCGCCGGATGACGCCGTTCTGACTGATGACTGCCGCGCGGATGCCGAAGATGCCCGTATCATCATAGCCAGCGGAGCACATTATCAGCTGATTGCAGCGGCAAAACAGGAAAACGGCTGGGAAAGTGCTGTCGTCTCGACAAACGCCGTCTATCAGCCGTCGGAGGGGTATGGCGTGCCGACGCTCACGCGGACGGAAGACGGCTTTGAGCTGGCGTATCCGGATGCAGGGGAGATCTACCGCTTTGCGTTGCGCCATGACAGCACGAATCAGCCAATGTACACGCTTGTCTACGCGAAAATGGGCGACATGGAGGTCGCCAAGCGGGAGAATTTCGGCTATCTGGTGACGCAGGGCGAAGACGGCGCGGTCTGGTCGAAAATGGTCACGCTGGCGGACTTCAATATCCACCAAATGCCCCGCGGCACAGCGGATGTTCGGCGGATGAACGAAATGGCTTGCGGCTTGCAGCGCTTTGCAAATGTGCGGAAGGACGGCGTCAAGGAAATCCGCCAAGAATGGCGGCATGTGCCGATTCAGACGGTGTGCGGCACCTATCTCACGGATGACCCGCATGTCAGCGAAGCGCATCAGGAGGAACTGCCCGCCGGAACGAAACTGACGGCGCTGGGTTACTGCGGCTGGGCGTATGTGTACGTCGAAGCGGAAGTGGACGGCGAAACGCTGTACGGGTTTGTGCCGCAGCGGGATGTGATATTCGACGACGTGGAGCAGCCGGAATTGATGGCGGAGTTTGTCGGGCATTGGCGCGCCAAAGGCGGCGGCGGCTGGTACGATGATTTCCAGCTGGATGCAGATGGGAATTTTTCCGCCGCGGATGATGATGGCGAGAGGACGTGCAGCGGCACTTGGTCTATCGTGCAGACCCCGGTGGGGAGCAATCTCTACTGGCGGGGCGACATTCCCACCATCGTCCTGCGCGGAACGGACGGCACGGTGTCCCGCTATGGGATTCAGGTGGAGAAAGAGAAAATCATGCCGGGCGCTTGGAGCATTTATTTGAGCCTTTCGACCAACGAAACAGGCAGGAGTTATGTGCCGGATGGAGCAGACGGCGATTGGGTGTATACCGATGATATTATCGGCTGGTTTGCTCGGCTGTTCTTTAGTATTTTGGGATATTGAGCAAAAGGAGATGTGGAGAATATGAAGAAACTGCGGATACTGCTGATTTTGTGCTTGACGCTGGCTGTGACACTGCCCGCCGCATCTGCAAACAGCTGGAATCTGAACGGGCAATTGCTGGCGATGGTGGAGCAGACACATGACTACGACGAGTATACCGGCTTGGTGAGCGATTACAACAGAAAAGCCGCCACGACCCACACGATTCTGACCAGCCGCTATCACAATCAGCTGGTCGCGATGGATGAGGTGAAAGACGGCTGGAAGGACGCCATCTTCTCGACGACTGCCGTCTATCAGCCGTCGGAATTGGACGAGACGGGTTATCCCAAAATCACGCGCACGAAGAACGGCTTTGAATTGGCGTACCCGGATATTGACGAAAGGTACTATTTTGAGCTGCAGCACAACAATGAGGGGAGAACCTTTTACACGCTGATGGAAGCGCAGATGGGCGATGTGAAGGTGGAGCGGATAGCAGAATACATCTATCAGGTGACGCAGGGCGAGGAAAGTGCCGTGTGGCCGGTGGGAATCACGCTGGGCAGCTTCAATATTCACAATATGCCGAAACGCGGGGTTGAGGACGTGCGCCGATTTAACGAGGCGAACGAAGGGCTGCAATACTTTGCCTGTTTGTATCCGGAGGTGGTTTCAGGCCAGAAGAGCGGCAAGAAGTCCTATGCCGTGTATTCCGCGCCGGACACGTCCTCTTACCGCGCGGCGAAGGGGAAAGCATCCGTCAGCACGGGCGACGATTATAAGCTGTACCTCACCGTGGGCGACTGGTCGCTGATTGAGTACCGCGTCAGCCTGCGGACGAGCCGATTCGGCTGGGCGCAGTTGGGCAATCATGGCGACGAGACGACGAACGAAATCGTGCATGTGCCGATGATGACGGCATTCGATACCTACTTGACTGATGACCCGAACGTCAGTGAATACCATCAGGCGGAGCTGCCTGCCGGGACGAAGCTGACGGCATTGAGCCATCCGAGCGGCTGGGCGTATATCTACGTTGAAGCGACGGTAGACGGCAAAATCACCCGTGGCTTCGTGCCGCAGCGTGACGTGGTGTTTGATGACGTGGAACTGCCGGACGAGGAGGCAAAAATCGTCGGCAGCTGGCAGTTTGACGGCGGCAGCGAAATCTGGTACTGGTATCTCCGTTTGGACGCGGATGGGCGATTCTACACCTCGGACATAGCAGGCGCACAGCCTTATCACGGCACATGGAGCGTCGTGCAGACGCTGGAGGACAGCAATCTTTACTGGAGCGGCAAGGCGCGCGTTCCGACAATCGTCCTGCGCTGCACCGACGGCATGACCTACCGCTACGGAATGGCGTTTGACGACGAAGTAGAAATTGCAGACGGGGTATTCTGCAAATCATTGTCATTCCTAAACAGCGAAGGCGGTGGCGGATTCAGCCCGTATGGGACATACGATGAGTATGGCAATCTCGATGTGGACGAAAATGGAAATCTGAACGTCAAACAGCTGGACATCACGGACGAGAAATTCCCCTATTCTTATTGGTATAGGGGGCAAGAAGAGGGGAACGGATGAGAGAATTTCAAAAAAAGCGTCAAAAAAGTATCAAAAGTGATGGAAATCCTGCGCAACCTCTTGCAAAATGGCGGCAAATTGGGTAGAATATGAGGTGGGAAATGATACTCTTTCCAGATTCGCCTGTGCCAGCTGCTTGCGTCTTTTCCCCTCTGGCGTCCGGTCGTTCCACTTAGCGTAGCGCTGCTACGCTGCGTTGCACTCCCGTTAGCCAGAGTGAAAAAATTCGCGGCGCATCTTGGCACATTCTTATCTGGAAATAGTATAACCCCGTTTGAACGACTAAAGGAGGTATATTCCAATGGCAGTGAAAGTTGCTATCAATGGCTTTGGCCGTATTGGCCGTCTGGCGTTCCGTCAGATGTTCGGCGCTGAGGGCTACGAGGTGGTCGCGATTAACGACCTGACCTCTCCCGCGATGCTGGCTCACCTGCTCAAGTATGACACCGCTCAGGGTTCCTACTGCGGCAAGATTGGTGAAAACCTGCACACCGTGGAAGCGACCGAAGATTCCATCATTGTGGACGGCAAGGAAATCAAGATCTATGCCGAAAAGAACGCGGCGGATGCTCCGTGGGGCAAGCTGGGCGTGGACGTCGTGCTGGAGTGCACCGGCTTCTACTGCTCCAAGGAAAAGTCCATGGCGCACATCGCGGCTGGCGCGAAGAAGGTCGTCATCTCTGCCCCCGCTGGCAATGACCTGAAGACCATCGTCTACAACGTCAACAACGATACCCTGACCGCGGAAGACCAGATCATCTCTGCTGCTTCCTGCACCACCAACTGCCTCGCGCCCATGGCGAAGGCTCTGAACGACAAGTATCCGATCGTGTCCGGCATCATGACCACCGTTCATGCGTACACCGGCGACCAGATGATTCTGGACGGTCCGCATCGCAAGGGCGACCTGCGTCGTGCCCGCGCTGGCGCGCAGAACATCGTTCCGAACTCCACCGGCGCTGCGAAGGCGATCGGTCTGGTTATCCCGGAACTGAACAAGAAGCTGATCGGCTCCGCGCAGCGCGTCCCGGTCTGCACCGGCTCCACCACCATTCTGGTTGCTGTCGTCAAGGGCAGCGACGTGACCGTTGACTCCGTGAACGCCGCCATGAAGGCGCAGTCCTCCGAGTCCTTCGGCTACAACACCGAGCCGATCGTGTCTTCCGACGTCATCGGTATGCGCTATGGCTCCCTGTTCGACGCTACCCAGACCATGGTCGCGAAGATCGACGACGACACCTATCAGGTGCAGGTCGTGTCTTGGTACGACAACGAGAACTCCTACACCTCTCAGATGGTTCGCACCATCAAGTACTTCGCGGAACTGAACTAATTCAAATCCCGCAGTCCTGCCTTTCTGGTTTAAGAAGGGTAGGACTGTTTTTTATAACAATCGAAAGGCGGAAAAAGGATTATGGCAAAAGAACCAATAGATATGAAGAAAAACTTGCAAAATATTTGGCTCGACATGCACTTCCTGCAGGATATTGCTTGCTCAAAAGAAGAAAACAAACAGTTTCGGCAATTGAAGGAAAATGGTGAAGCGCTTCCCGACGGCATTCGAGAATATCAAGATGTGAACGGAGTTGTAACGGGCGAATTTTTCAGAATTTATGATGCCGGACTTACCGAAAACGAGAGGCTGGAATATACTTTCTATGGTATGCTGCAACAGTTGCGAACGATAAAGAAATGTTGTGTGTTTTTCACCACACTGACGGTTATTTCATTGATTATTGGTTTTTTGTTTTGGGTGGGCGTTTTTGCTTATTAATTCCTGTAAGAACAGAAAACAACGGCGCAACAAAGTCAAATGCACCGGTGTTTTTTATATGTGAATGATGCTTCCATCGCGTTTCCCCGCCGCCCCTTTATTTTGCAGAAGAAGATTCCGAGACAACCCTTGATTTCTGCCTGCCACCTATAAATTACAGAATACAAAATATATTATTGTCACCACACCGGCGCAATTTGCCTCGCTGCCTACAATGACGTTCGTACTGTTTGTGGCCTGCAAAAAACTTGATTTTCAATCGGTTCCTCCGCCGTATTTGCAATTGGAATCGACGGAGGATTCATTCGCCGACAAACCAACCCCTTGGCGCGGCGAAGGCTGCATCTGGCGGCGCTGTTTACAAACGAAAGAATATGGAATATAATTATTTTAATCCTGCTTCGAGCGGGAAATAAGGAAAAGAGGTGCCCATCATGAAGAAGCTCCTATCCCTTCTGTTGGCGCTGACCATGATTCTCCCCCTGGTGGGCTGCGCGGCGTTCGCAGAGAATGCGGATCCCATCATGATTACCGTCATCGCGACCAGCGACGTGCACGGCAAAGTGCTGCCCATCAACTACGCCACTGGCGAGCCTTCTCCGAACGTGGGTCTGTCCATGATCGCTTCCATGATCGAGCAGGTTCGTGCTACGGAAAAGAACGTCATTCTGGTGGATGGCGGCGATACCGTGCAGGGCTCTGCCATGACCTATTACTACTCCTACTTCGCTCCTGAAAAGGACGATCCCATGATGAAGGCTCTGCGCCTGATGGACTACGACATGTGGTGCTTGGGCAATCACGAGTTCAACAACGATCTGCCGATTCTCAAGCGTCAGATTGAGTATGTGATGAGCCCCGACAACGGCGAGGAGCATTCCGTGCCCATGTCCGCCGCCAACTTTGTGGCGAAGGGCACCGAGTGGGATTCCTGGATGGGCGTCCCTTACATCGTCAAGGAATTTGAGGGCGTGAAGGTTGGCGTCATCGGCATGGATACGCCTAACATCCCCGCTTGGGAGGTTGAGTCCCACTATGAGGGCATCGACTTCCGCAATCTGGTCCCCACGGTTGAGCACTTCGTGCCGATCCTGCG